>ENA-OPBO01000578-OPBO01000578.1-human-gut-metagenome-genome-assembly--contig:-NODE-578-length-30565-cov-5.883612_pt1 | contig 30565 bp, 22 predicted proteins | sample MGYA00241071_ERZ501458 | MGnify/ENA primary metagenome ERZ501458 (study PRJEB25962, sample SAMEA2042509) | human gut metagenome | biome: human gut; feature: human-associated habitat; material: faeces... | reverse complement strand
GGTGCCCCTCGGCCGGCTCGGAACGCCCGAGGAGTGCGGCGAGCTCTGCGCGTTTCTCGCCTCCAGCGAGTCGAGCTACCTCACGGGCACGCAGGTCGTCATCGACGGCGGCTCCACGCTGCCCGAGACCTCGTCGATGGGCCAGTGAGCGGGTGCCCCCTCCCGCGAGGTGTGAGGCCCCGCTGAGTTCCCTCCAGGCGTGCTCTTCGAGAAACGCCTTCCGGGAGCTCGGCAGGGCCTCTCGCTGTTGGGACGCCCTTACCGGCAGGGAAAAGAGCTCGCCTTTCACCAGCTCATGAGAGCTTCTAGGCGCGCGACGATGTCCTTGACCGACTGTGCCGTCTTCTCACATGACGTCCCTTCAATCCCAGCGTTCTCAAGCGCCTCCTCTTGCGTTTGGGCCGTGTTGAAGAAGCAGTATCCATTGGCTTGGATCTCGCCACCACTTCCAGAGAGTGCTCCGAAGAGGCCTGACTCATTTATTCCGTAGCGTACGTTGCCCTCCTCCGATGTCCCGCCAGTTGCAATGAGCATATGGCCATCGGAATCCTTGACGTAGCGCAGCACGGCGCGCCCCTCCCTCGTCTTCTCGGGAGTTGTCTGACAAACCATGACGGCCTCGTCGGCAATAGGATCGTATTCGTAGACCTCGATGCGGTAATCCGCCGCCTCAGGACCGAAATCCTGCACAGAGTCATCTTCTCCAACCTCAACAACATCTGATTCTGCAAATTTATCATCGAGGCAATACATGACCACAAGTCGCTCCGCGCCATCCCCAAAGTCAACAAGCTCGGCGTATGAAACTCCAGCCACCCAAGCAAGGCACTGATTGTCATTGAGCCTCATCACCGTAAGCGAGGGCTCGGCATATGTATTCGACAGGTCGGTAAGTACGCCAAGGAAGGCTCCGTATTTCCCGCGTCTCACCATCATGGGCTCCGATGTCATATTGGATGGCCTAACAATCTCAATCTCTCGAGAGAGCTCCTCAGCCGACGAATCGCCAGTGAGCAGTAATGGAGGCAGATCGAACACAGCCCCCGTCTCGCTTTTGACGCTCAAATAGTACGTCCCCTCCTCAAGTGAGCCAAAGTCGGCAAGAGAGAAGCCATCGGGCTCCGTCACAGATAGAATGGGCAGGTCATCGACTGCTATGAAATCACCGGATGGCGTATCGGCCTGCTTGATTCGCACCCGATAGGAAGCGGAAGAACCCTCCAGGTCTTGTGGGAGAACACGCGTTGACGACGCAACCTTCACGGAAGTGAGAGAGCCATACTCAGCAGATTCAGCGACACGCCCGTCATCAGATGGCGGAAAGATTCGTGCAATCGCCTCATCGATACCTCCATTAACCATAATGAAGGCTCCTACCCCAATAACGAGAAGCGCCACCGCAAGTGAAGCAATACCGAGCACAAGGCCACGCCGAAAGCGATTCTCCCGTCCCCTTTTGCGACCGTCCACATTTCTCCCGTTGTCGGAGGCGGAACCCGCTGGACTGCCGCAGTTCGTGCAAAATCGCTTCCCGGATTCCAGTGGAGCACCACATCTCATACAAAATCGTATCATGTGACTTTCCGCCCTCCAATCGCCTAATCCCAGAAATCAAGACTGAACTGGCCAGCCACGTTGGTTCCGACAAGCGCCGGGTCATCAAACGTCCAGACCACGATCTTGTTCGTTATATCCTGATACGGATAACCCATGGCATAGGGCGAGAGGCTTATTACAATGCCGTCGTTCGTAAGCAGATACTCGCAGCTCCCGAGTACCTCACGAGCGTCGTTCTGCGCCTCCGCTTCAGTCGTATAGACAATGTTGCCTGGGTTATCCATTGCATAAGAAGCGACAGCCTCAACAGCAGTGTTATCCAGCTCAGACTTACTCATGCCTGCGACTTCCCACGGGTCAAGCTCCTCCCCCGAGGAAAGGTCATAGATATGCCCATTTGTTTGAATCGAGCCATGCGCGCCCCAGTTTGTCCGATACTGCATCACGCACGTGCCGAGAAGACCGTCCCGCGCACAGGTAAGAAGAGAACGATACGCTGTACAATCGCCTTCGCCCGTATTGGGCTCACTTTTATCTACAGACTCGCCTTTCACTTCCTCATACTCATTGTGGAGAGTCTCGTTGATAGCGGACAGCACGTCATCCGACGCACCTCCAGTAATCTCAAGGTATCCCCAAGTGTGGCGCTCCATTCCGTCGCTCTTGTCATACCCGGTGTAGAACGTTGGTACCTCAACGGTCTCGGTTATTTCCCGCGCAACGGCCGCCTCGGCATCAGTGCCATCCTGAGCGGAACCTCTCCCGTCGATTCTGTCCTGAAGCAGTTTCTTGGTGTCCTTGACCTGTTGCACCATTTCTCCGGGATAGACATAGAACTCACTGTTATTTTGCTCAACGGAATTACTAGGCCTCATCCCATCCTTCGCCTCTGATTCCGAGGTGTAAGACTCGATTAGATAGCACCATCGAAGAGTGACGTCATTCGAGACAATCCCCATCGAATTTTGAATATTCTGATACTCTTCATCGTTTACCTCAACTCCGTCGACTAGGTACCGGCGGACAACCCGAGTGTCAACCACATCGCCAACGGTCTCAATGTTGTGGATAAGTCCGAAACTCCCGTTTTCAGCAATTCCAACGTACGTCTGGGTAGATGAAAAGCTGATCGTATAGCCATAGTTCAAAATGGAAGCATCTTTAGTTGAATAGATAGTTAGTGAAGAGCTGTAGTCGACAAGGCTTTCTTCCAGAGTGCCATCCATAAGAGGCGCGGAGCCATTCTCCCCATATACGCATCTCAGCCCTTTTGCCTCGCCGTCATACTCCCAGACCTGTAGATGGTAATCGGAATACTTTGGGTCCTCCTGGCCATCTCCGTCATAGTAGATGACTACAAGCCGCTCGACGCCATCACCAAAGTCAATGAGCTCGGCAAACGCTAGGCCGGATGCGTAGCCGTAGCAGTAACCGCCCTGAGCGGAGGAAGCCTCGGTCACTCTGATTTTAGACTCGCCGTACGCGCTCTCAAGCTCCTCAATCTTCTCAAGGAAGAGGTCGTCGGCCGTCTTAGGAGGAAGTTCATCGAAATCGGTAGCAGATCCTCCTCCCGTTACCTCGACTGCCTCGCCTGCCTCACCCTTGCCATTCTCGCTCAAATCGGTCTGAGAAAGCTCAGTGGTTCCTTTGTTGGTCTCAATCTCAAAGGTATAGTTACCATCAGGCAGACCGGCAATGAGGTCTTCGGGCACGAAGCCCGTTCCATCAGTAACCTCAATTGTGGGAGTCGAGGATACGTCAATCTCATTGCCCGATACATCCACCGCGCGTTTGACTCGAACGAAATAGTGCTGTGGAGTAGATCCGTCCGCCATCTTTGGCACAATGCGCACGTTACGGGAGAGCGACGTAGTTTCACCATCAGGCGGAGAGAAGATGGACTGAATGGAGTCCAGCCCATCACCGAAGTACAGCACAACACCACCCATAGCTCCTGCCAAAATAGCGAGCAATACAGCCGCAATGATTATGGCCTTGTTCTTATGCCGATATCTATGCTCGGAATCGTCCCCGGCGCTGCCTGCGTTCGAAGTCTGATCAGCTAACGTCCCTTCCATCCGCAAGGTCTCATCAACCGAAGGTACCTCTTCCCTCTCCTCCATTGGATGCTCAGGAGTTTTTTCATCAGAAGCCTCGTCATCCCCACCATTCTCTGAGGGCACGGGCATTTCTGCCCGGATTGGAGCGCCGCATCTTTTACAGAAACGCTGACCGTCTAAAACTGCCTCGCCACACTTCACGCAGTACCGCATTGCCATCACAACCTGTTCGGAGTCTTGAGCGTTGGGCTGTGTAAATCGCCCCTACCAGTTGAGTCCATTTATCCAGAGATACCAGCTGTTTCCAATTTTCACGGCAGCCGCGCCGGAGTTGCTCACCTCTTGGGACCTACTCTCGCCGGCCTCGAGTATTCCAACATCCTCAAGTGCCGTTATCTTCATATCAATTCCAAGCTCATATGCCTCAGTGACCTCGATAGAAATACCCAACTCATCAAAGTTCTCGTTTACGCCATCGATATAGTCGTCATCGAGCTTGTCTCCCACGGTCATTTGGATTTCAAAGTCAGCTTTATCGAGCAGCGACTCCGAGCCAGCAAGAGAAGCGGCGAAGCTATCACCAACCTGCTCAATAGCCTCCTCCCGGCTCTCCACGCTCCCCTCCTCGAGCGCTGCTTCAACAACCTCCGGGGGCATGGCGTCAAGCGTTGTCTCAGCAAAGGCCTCAATAGATGCGTCGGACATATCCTCGTCAAAGACGCGCTGGTAGGATTTGGTCAGCTCATTCGCAAGATCCTGGGCAGTGCCCCTGCCACCTCCTCCAACACAACGCATGATGCCAAATATCGTCACGCCCACGATTACCACGGCGGCAACAGCCATGATGAGCAAAGGGCGCCTTCCCGAGTTAGGCGCAGGCCTAGACCCTGGAACCGGAGACGGGTTCCTAGGCAACTCGTGGCCACAGTGGCCGCAGAACCGTGCTCCCCCGGGGTTCTCCTTGCCACACATCGGACAAAACATAACGTCTCCTTTCATCGATTAGTTCACAAGGCGCAGTCCTGTCAATGCGATATTTTCACGCGGCGTGCTGCTTCCCCCAGCTCCAAAACCCATACACCGCCACACCAAGCGATACCGTCACCACCGCACAGCCGGCTAATGTATAATAAATTATTGTATGGTTGTCCACTGGTAGCGCGCTTTGGCCGCTGCCTGCCTCATAGGCAAGGTCAATCACACCATCCCCATCCTCGTCCACCGTGAGACGAGTAGTGTCATCATAACCCGCCCCCGTATGCACAATCGTAGACGGAGTGATGGCGATACTTTCGAAGGTACGGAAATCGTTGTAGTCGCCCGCGCCATCCGCAAAGCCGATAGAGTAATCCATCTCTCCATCGCCCGTTCCGCGAATCTCAACGTCATAGGCGGGACCCTCCCGAAGCCTGAGAACCTTGGTCCCATCCTTCTCGACTACATTACCTTCTGCATCGACCTCGTCCTCAAACGTAAGCGTTCCGAAGGCGGCCCGCTGATTACGTGACTCCTCTGCAGAGGCAAGCGTCTCGCCCTCAAAGCCCACCTCCACATCCACCGGACATGCCACACGAACATAGACATAAAGCGTTCCGTTGATCTCACTGGCTATGTCTGCAAAGAAGTCACTTAGGTCATCCGCGCTCTCTATCTCGTAGTGACAACCCTCGCTCGCAATCTCGTAGAGCAGCGCATAGCCGTCGGCGCCTTCGTTAAAACCAACGGTATAAATCTTATATCCGTTCTCCTTAAGGCCATTTGCATACGCAATGAGCTCATCGCCCGTCTTGCCTTGGTTGGGTTCGCCGTCGGACATGAGCACGATAATCTTGCGCGTCCCCACACCAGACGAGAGCATCTGCCTCGCCTTGACAAGGCCGTCTTCGATATTGGTGTCACCGCCACTATGTAATTCCTCCACCGAGTGCGTGAGATCATCGGCGTTATCGCTCAGACCCTGCAGAACTTCGGCAGAATTGTCGTAGGCAATCAGACCCTCTCTCGTAGATTCGTCAAGCGTTGATTCAACAAACTCCTCCGCTGCATTCTTCATCTGTTCTATGGGCTCGCCACTCATGCTACCCGAGACGTCAAGCACGAGAGCTATATCGTGCGCCCGTTTATCGGGAAGCTCGTATGCCCTCCTAGTCTGACTGGAATCTGAGGAAAACTCTCCAAACGTGGTGTGGAGAACGAGCGGATTGCCATGAGTTGCATCTTTCGCCACCATTACATACAGCTGCATTGCTTGCAGAGTATTCGCATCGTCGCGCACCTCTATACAATACAATCCTTCGCTAGAAAATCCCAAGCTTAAGGGCTTAGTCCCTTCGGGTCTAAGATCCCATGTCTTATTTTCAGACGAGATTTCCATCTCAAGTCCGGGGCCAGCCGCAACATAGACGGACCATAGCTCGCAAACCGTTACCTCGTAGTTTCCATACTTAGCGTTGTTGCGATCAAGTACCTGTAAAGACGCGTCAGGTGAAATCTCCGTCAAGGCCTGCAGAGCCGTCACATTAACGGCATCAAACGCTGCAGACACTCGCGCAGCCTGCTGCACAGTCAATCGGCCAATCGCCACCATCGAGCTGGCCACATTCTCCATCGCAGCACGAAACTGACTGAACGTGCAATCAGGCGGCAACGAGAAAAGTGTGAGATATACTAGCTGAGCCATTCGCTCCGTGGAAAGGGTCTCCCCCTCAAGATTGTCCCCCATACACATGAGGTATCCCGCATGCGAGATGACCGTACTGTTGTAGTGAACGTCGTTATCAGCATCCCACAAAGTGCCGCCATACACTGCTGGCCCCGATGGTTTTCCGTTGATTCCCTTGAGAGGGTCGGCAAGATTGCGCATGTCGGACATTGCCCAATTGCAACCCGCTCCGTCAAACCTTCCGTCAGCGGCATAGTCTTCGGCAGTCATAGCTAAAAGGTCTGATACTGCTTCCTTGAGTGCACCAGCTTCCCCCTCTCCAAGCATGCCGGAGATGCTCTGCTCAAGCGCATGCGTCATTTCGTGAGTCACAACGTCGTAACTTAATTCCAAATCACAACCATACTGAATAACCGCATATCCCGTTTCTGAGTAGGTATACGCATTTACGGTATCGTTTTTGCCTTTATCATTAATCAGCCAAGTATCAGCAACCCCAAACACTCGACCGCCTTCACCGTCAAAGCCATCACGCCCAAAAAGTTCTTGATAGAAATCAGTCGCATCTGAAAGATAACCCTGGAGTGTCAGAGCGGAGGAGGCATCGGCGGACAGAAAGAGCGCGTGATTACCCTCCATAGGAGAAAGAGACTGATTGCCAATCATAAACCTGACAAGATTGAATCGCGCATGTTCTGCGACTATACTGCCCGCTCCGTTGTACAACACATAATGATGACCGTCTGAACAGACATCGTCATCTAGCACCTCCCCAGAAGCCGAAACGAAATAATACGATTTGCCTTGCCGCACAAGGGAATACAAGTTGCCATGCTCATCTATACCCCCCACGTATTCAAAATCAACGATTTCACGATTAGCGTCATACCCCCAGATGTTGCGCTCATTGTCCTTGAGCACGTACGTTCCATCACCGGAGTCCTCCACGTTGAGCACAATGTCCTCGCCTGCAGCATTTGTTGCGGAGATTGACCCATTCGCACTCATGGCCTGAGACTCACGCGCGACCTCTGTCCCCGCGTCAGCGTCAACAAAGACCAGCTCGGAACTTCCGGGACTTATCACCTCGTACGCCCACGTCAATACAGGCGTCGCACCATCCGGTGCATAGATGCATAAGCCCCGGCTCATCGCCCCGGCATCCTGCGCATCCCCGCAAGCAACCTTTGCCGCATCCTCAAGGGAGACAGTTGGCTCCACGTTCAACCCCTCGAGCGGGAGGTAGTTTCCCGTCACTCCCAGGACGTTACCCTCGGGACCACTTCCCACGACCACGCTTCTGCCGTACACCGGCACGTTCTCGTAGCGCTGACCAAAGCGGTAGTACGTATTATCAAGACCCTGCTGGACGTCAGGATCCGCAAGCTGCGTCGCGGCGTCCTCTATGCCAAAATAATGCCCAAGTTCAGAGATAACTGCGCGCGCCCCGTCTTTACTGTCCACCTTAGCATCCGTCGAACCAGGACCCAAGAGCACGAAGTCACCGTCGATTACGCCGATTGACTGCTCATCATCTGCCTGACCATCAAAGGGACCCACACGAAACACCCATATCGCAGCTACAGCGATAAAAGATACCACAAGAACAATCGACAACGTAATGCGCGCTACGCGGCCGCCACGCATCTGTCGCTCGATCGGCGCACCACATGCGCCGCAAAAGCGCACACCCCGCCCATTCTTTGATCCGCAGCGTCTGCAGCGTCTTCCCACGTTAATCACCCACCATTACAAGTTGTTGTTCACATGCTGCCGATCGATTCGTCCGGCCAACACCGCCGCCAATATGGGAATGACACCCACAACAAGCAGGAGGCCCATCTGCTCCTCAACCCAACCGGTAAGGTATGCGGTCACCGCAAGTACCGGACCGGCATGGCTGCTCGAAGAGCGAAAGAGGCTCTCAAGGAATTCCTCCCCCAAGCCTCTACAGACTAGGCAAAGAACAAGAATCCCTACGCCGCAATACGTCACGCGACATTGCGCTTTGGCCTCCTGTCCACCACGCGGGACAAACGCAGAGAGTCCGCCCGTCGCCAATGAGAGCAGGAGGCTCAACGGCACCATCACCGCTAGGAAAAACAGGGCAGCGCCAGACATCGCTGATGAGGATCCATAAAGAGACATAAAGTCCAAGACATCTTCACCACGGTCAAAAAGGCGCATGAAGTATTCTAGGAAGACGAGTGCGCTCAGAACGGTCTCCAGAGCCATCAGCACTTTGATAATCGTAGGCAAGAAAAATGGAGTATTGATTTTTCCGCTTTTCTTGACGGACGAATCGGTCGTCCGCGCCACGACCCGATTGTTCCTAGAGAGCTTGGCACCGCACTTTGGACAAAGCATCGCTTGATCTGGTACTTGATTGGGTATCTGTACACCACAGTTGGGGCAGAACATTGTCATTCTCCTCTCTGCTACTTGAGACGAATACCGCAAAGTCCGCAGAACAGGTCATTGACGTCAACGGATTCGCCACAGTTGGAACACGCTACAACAGAAGGCGGCTCATACGAAGAATGAACGGATGGTTCTTGCTCAGGAACTTGAGTTCTATCAATCATTGTTAATTGCTCAGACTGTATTTGACTCGATTTGGAATCTGCCACCAACGGCGGCTCAAGCCGCGACCCACACTCAATACAGAACACTGCGTCGCTATCGTAGATTGCCCCACAACTCAGACACTTTACGAAGTTGGCCTTGAGCGTCGCAAGATTCCTGCCACACGAAGAGCAGAACATCGCATCAATAGGCACCGAAGCTCCGCACGTAGGACATCGACCTTTGGTCACTGTCTTGGCCGAAGCTGCATAAACAAGCTGAGTCTGGGAAAGACCCTCAATGCGTTCCTGCGTCTCCGCGACACGACACTCAAGCTCGTGCACGGCACTCAGCTGTTGCCCATACATCGCAAGGAAGCTTTCGTTCGCGCCCTCCCTCATCACCACAGCACGCCCGAGAGCGGCATAGGCAAACTCAAGACTCCTGCTAGTATCTGTCAAATCCGTCTGAAGTTTGACAATCTCCGCTTTCTTGCCAGCGTAATTAATGCTGATACCAACCATTCTAGAAATGTTATCTAATAATTCCATTATGAATTCCTTGTATCATACTGATATTCATCAATATCTAATTATGTACTATATCATTATCTATCTTTTTTAAATGGTCAAAAGGAACAGTATTCGCAAACAGCCCTCTCTCCCTTTTCTCCGTCCCCCAAGATTGCACTCAAGGACATCTTTATGAAAAAGGGCATGCTAGCGGAACACGCTCGTCAACTTCTCCAGAAGTGATTTACCGTTGCTGGAACCCCGGCTTTCAACGTCGCGATCAAGGGGCGCCCTCCACTCGCTCGACAGCGACGCACCTGGCGCAGCGCTGCGTACGCATGCGACAGCTGTCCCAACGGAACCGTAAAGAACTTCAGTACCCCGCTGGTCGGAAACGTAGTTCGCCGCACATTCCCGGGCGATGCCCATACGCTGCGCCTCCGCAGCCGCATCGATATTTGCCCCCATGAACAGAAACTCCCAACCCTCTGGACGGTGGAACTCAATCAGCGACTTGACTTTCTCATACGTATAGTTAACACTCGCGTTCTCCACACCATCAGTTGTAATAACAAAGAGCACCTTCGCGGCCTTGTAAGGCACGGGAAGCGCCCTCTGAACAATCTCCTGTCGAACGATGGCCTCCACAACGGCATCCAGAAGAGCCGTGCATCCCGAGCAACAATACGTTTCGCGCGTAAGACGCGGCACCTCATGGATGTTCATGCGATCGTGCAGCACCCAGCTCTTGTTGTTGAAAAGAACTGTTGTAACGACGTCCTTGCCCACCTCGTCAAGGTTCTTCTCGATCATCGAGTTGAACCCTCCGATAGTGTCGTCGGTAAGGTTGCACATCGAGCCGCTCTGATCAAGGATAAAAACGATTTCAGTGTGCCCGTTCTGCACTTTCGTGTCCATGCCTCCTCCTTTGGCTGACTTTCTCCTGACGCCAAAGAGGTTATCGAAGAGCACTGCGAGCTAGGTAAACCGCCAGGGGACATCAGGCCCTAGGACGAGCCTAGGAGTGGCTGGTCAAAGGCGAAGAGTGCCTCGTTGATGAGAAAGATGTCATATTCCCCGCTTTTTATAAAGAACTCGACGATTACATCAAACGCGCTGCTTCGCGAGAGCGCGAGACCGGCATGAGCAAGAAGCCGCTGTTAGCTCATCAACGTCCAGGCGGAGTGCCAGGCCCAAAGCCACTGCAGTAGGCTTGGTGGGTCGATAGCCCGGATTAGAGTGGATCTTTGAGAAGAGTTGTCGACTGATGTTCGCCCGCTTGTATACTTGGGAGTCCGTAAGTCCGCGCTCATCAATCAGCGCAAGAAGCGTCGTTGAGAAGGACGCGTCAAGGTTGCGCAGCTCATCCTTAAGCCCTTCGACGGCCCATCCTTTCTCCGTCACATGGCGGCTCGGCAACCGAAATTCACCTCGACCATTTATCGAGTCCGACGCCGGAGAAGACGACTCGCGCGGCGGCTGGGAAGACTGAGCCGCATCATAACTTGATAACGCGGCGAGAGGATTGGACGCAGTTGGAGTAGCTCGAACGGGAGCTCCGCAATTCGTGCAGAACCTGGCTTCCTCGAGAATGCTTGCACCGCACTGCGTGCAGAAACAAGCAGAACAAAAACTGCAATCGTCAAAGGATTCTCGAGCAAGCGTCCCCTTCGAGACCTCCTCCTCAAGCAACTCAGGAGAAATGCCCATGCCGCCAACGATAGCTTTGAGAGCCGAGCGCCCAGAAACCACAAGCGTCACGTCAATGTCCTCTACTCGGTCGAGAAACGAGGACGTCTCTTCACGCGCGATGCGCAACGCTTCAGCGAAAGGGTATTGGTCCTCCCCTGAGGAGATGGGTGGATACGCTACGGACTTGGCCCCCAGCCGCTCAACCTCTGCAAACACACTTCTGTAGCACTCACGTAGCCGAAATTCCTCACCATGGTTCCCACCTCGCCAGACAGGGCCCACCGCATGAACGACCCAACGGCAGGAGAGGTCGAACCCGGGCGTCGTGACTACGTGGCCCGTTGAGCAATAGCCGATTACCGCGCAAGCCTGCCGCATTTTTGAGCGTCCCGCTGCGGAGAATAGCGCCTCGCACGCCCTGCTGCTTTCAGACAGGCGATTGTTGGCATCGTTGACGAGCACGTCTGCACTTACGTCCGCTATATTTCCCTGGCAAATCGTGAATGGCATGACGCTCCCCTGCTCTCAGCTAGTTATAAACAATATTTTAATCGAATATCTTTTGGAAAGCAGGATGAGCACCGAATTCCTCCTGCGAGATAGAGGCCCCGCTGAGTTCCCTCCAGGCGTGCTCTTCGAGAAACGCCTTTCGGGAACTCAGCGAGGCCTCTCGCTGTCGGGGCGCCCTTGCCGTTGGGGAAAATAGCTCCTTCGTCGGCTGTGGCCGGCACTCCTTGCCGGCACTTATGAGTGCCGGCTAAGGCCGCTGGTCGGTGGAAAATTGCCGCGGGACAGCCCGCGCGGCCACCTTCCCTACCGCTCGCAGCGCCAGTAGTAGGCCGAGAAGGGCTTGAGCTCGGAGCCGCCGCCGAAGTCGTGCTCCTCGCCGGTGATGAGGTCCACGGCGCGACCGCACTGGGCGTCGAAGTGCACCGTCGCGGGCTCGCTGCTCGCATTGATGGCCACGATCACGCGCTCGCCCTCGCTGCGGCGCTGGAAGACCAGCTGCTGCGGCTGGCACTGGAGCTGCGTGTAGTCGCCCCAGACGAGCGCCTCGCTCCCGGCGCGCGCCGCAGCCAGCGCGCAGATCCAGTCCGTGAGCTCGTTCCACTCCGGCGCGTCGAGCGCGGGGCGCAGCTCGTGGTCTCCGGGGAGCTGCTCGCCCTCGATGCCCCACTCGCTGCCGTAGTAGACCGCCGGCACGCCGCTCATGGCAAAGAGCAGGCCGTAGAGCGGGATCAGCTGGTTCTTGTCGTCCAGCTTGGTGGCAATGCGGGGCACGTCGTGGTTGTCCACAAAGTCGAGCATGTGACGCCCCGTGTAGAGGTCCCACGGGTGACTGCCGCTCTGGCGCTCCAGCGCGTAGGCGATCTCGTGCATGTTGGCCGCGTTCATGGAGGACCACAGGCCCTTGTAGGCCTCGTAGTTGGTCACGGAGTCGCAGAGGTCCTCGCCCATCCACTGGTTGTAGTCGCCGAACATGGTCTCGCCCACGAGCGGGAACTTCTCGCCGCGCTCGCGGCCGATCTCATCGGCAAGGCCGCGCAGGGAGCGCAGGTATCCCTGGTCGAGGCAGTACGCCACGTCCAGGCGCAGGCCGTCGATGTCAAACTCGCGCACCCAGCCGCGGATGACGTCGGCCAGGTAGTTGTTGAGATCCTGGTTCCAGTGGTTGAGCTTCACCAGTGCCGCCGCGCCCTCCCAGCAGCTGTAGGAGAGGCCGTCGTTGAAGCAGTTGTTGCCGTTGAAGTCGATCTCGAACCAGCCGGCATACGGGCTCTCGCCACGGCGCTGCAGCACATCCTGGAAGGCCCAGAAGCCGCGCCCCACATGGTTGAACACGCCGTCGAGAAGGACCTTGATGCCGGCGGCGTGGCACGCGTCCACCACGGCGCGCAGGTCCTCGTTGGTGCCGAGGCGGCAGTCCACGCGCGTGTAGTCGCGCGTGTCGTAGCCGTGCGCATCCGACTCGAAGACCGGATTGAGCAGGAGACACGTGGCACCGAGCTTGGCCATGTGGTCGACCCAGCCGTCGTCGACGAGCTTGAGCAGGCGATGCTCGAGCACGCCGTCGTTCTCGTGCGGGGCTCCGCAGAGGCCAAGCGGATAGATCTGATAGACAAAGGAAGGCTCGTACCAGCTCATGATGGAGCTCCTCTCAAAGACAGCGGACCTCCAACATTCTAGCGGCCTCCCGCTCGCCTAATTTCGCCATGGGCGAGCGGGAGGCGGAGCGGGCGGGACGCCAAGGCGCACCCTCGGGGAGACCCCGGACGAGCCGAGAAGAACGCGCGGCACGGACGAAGCGGCCCCGTATGGGGCCGCCTCGGAAGGGGGGTACAAGCCAGGACTACGCGCGCTCGTAGACGGTGCGTCCGCCCACAATCGTGCGAACGACGTCGTATGCGTCGTCCATGAGCACGAGGTCCGCACGCGCGCCGACGGCGATGCGGCCGCGGTCCGTCCAGCCGAAGAGGCGCGCGGGGTTCTCGGAGAGCGGCTTGGCGGCCTTCTCCACCGGCGCCCCGGTGAACTTCATGAAGTTGCGCAGCGCGGTGGCCTGCGTGAGGGTGGATCCGGCACGCACGCCGGTGGAGGCAAGCTTGGCGTCGCCGTCCTCCACCACGACGTCATTGACGCCGAGCTTGTAGTTGCCGTCCGGCAGGCCGGCGGCCATGATGGAGTCCGTGATGCCGAGCAGGCGGTCCCACCCCTTGGTCTTGACGTAGAGGCGCACCGTTCCCGGCACGAGGTGACGGCCGTCGCAGATGGTCTCCGCGTAGATGTCGCTCTCGAGCGCCACGCCAAAGATCGCGGGCTCGTGCTGGTGGAAGAGGCGCATCGCGTTGCCCACGTGCGTGGCGGCCTTGGCGCCCGCGTTCACGCACGCCCAGGAGAGGTCGTAGCCCGCCCCGCTGTGCCCGATGGCGCAGGTGATGCCCAGGGCCTCGAGCTGCGGGATGAGCTCGGGCACGCCCGGGACCTCCGGGGCGAGCGTGGTGTAGAGGACGTGCCCGCCGGCGGCCTCCTGGTACTGGCGGAAGAGGTCAGCCGTGGCCTCGTGCATGAGCAGGTGCTCGGGCATGGCGCCCTTGTACTCGCTCGAGAGGCACGGCCCCTCCAAGTGGATGCCGAGGAGCGCGGCGCCGTCGTAGGGACCGCCCTCGATGACCTGGCGGGCCTGCTCGATGCACCAGAGCGTCTGCTCCGGCGTGTCCGTGAGGATTGAGCAGAGCCAGCCCGTGGTGCCCTGGGAGGCGAAGAAGCGGCCGATGGTGCGCAGGCCCTCGACGTCTGCGGCGTTCACGTCAAAGCCCGCGGCGCCGTGCGTGTGCACGTCGATGAAGCCCGGCAGGGCGAGAAGCCCGCTCGCATCGACGACCGGAAGGTTCTTCTCGTTGTCATAGGCCGAGGAGAGGTCGGTGACCACGCCGTCCTCGACGGTGACGTTGAGGCGTGCGAGCTCGTCTCCCGCGAGCACGCGCGCGCCGGTGATGTAGCAGCTTGACAGCATGGGCGCGCCTCCCTAGTACGCCTGGTGACGGGCCACGTCGTTCACGTAGATCTTGGCGTCGGGGTGACCCTGCAGGAGCGTGGCCGGGAAGGCGGCGGTGGGCTCGCCGTAGGCGGCGCGGCGCACGACGCCGCGGTGCCAGTCGCGGAACACGCCGAGACGGACCTTGCGGGCGCCCAGGATCTCGCGCATGCCGATGGTCACGCAGCGGTGCGGCATGTCCTCGAGCGCGCCGCCGAGGTCGCCCACGGAGTTGGTGGCACGGGTCTCGGGGTGGATGTCGAGGGCGCGGGTCTCGAGCGCGGCGAACTCCTCACAGGTGAGCTCCGGCTGGGGCTCGTTGAAGGCGAGGTGCCCCGTGATGCCGATGCCGCCGAAGGCGATGTCCACACCGCCGAGCTCGTCGATCACGCGGCCGATGTGGCCGAGGTCGTGCGGGTCGGGGAAGATGCGCTGCTCCTCGGGCATCACGAGCTCGGGGTCGATCCTGTCGTAGACGTTGCGCGCCATGAAGCCGCGGAAGGAGAGCGGGCTTGCGGCGTCAATCCACTCGCCGTTGTCGTCCAGGTACTCGTCCATGTTGATGAACCAGCAGTCCTTGAGGGAGATGCGCTGGTCGTTGACCATCTTCACGAAGTAGGGATAGTGGCCCACCGGGCCCACCGGGCAGATGAAGACGGTCTTCTCGCCGTGCGCGTTGTGCTCGCGGATGGTGCTCACCATCTCGAGGGCGAGGTCGAAGAACACCTCGGCGGAGTCGGCGGCGCAGACGAGCGGGACGCGCGCGTCGCGACCGAGGTCCTCGGCGGAGATGTGATAGTAGTCCATGCTTCCTCCTTGTCTCGCATGAGCGAAACGGCCTCCCCGCGCGGATGGGGAGGGACACCCCGCTGCGGAGAGGCCGTAAGTTGGGGGGGACCGGTAGGGGCCCTCAGGTTCCGATCACCTCAGAGCGTACTACTTGATGGTCTCATAGAGCTCGTCGGACTCGGTGATGACGTCGACCAGGACGTAGTCCTCGACCGGCACCTCGGCCTCGATCTGACCGCCGTCCAGGAAGACCTTCTGCTGGGCCTCGTAGTAGCCGGTGATGACGTCGATGTTGCCGATGGCGTCGACCGCGCCGGCCCAGTCGCCCTCGCCCGTGGACTGAAGGAGCGTGTCCTCGGGGACGCCGAGCTCGGAGGCAAGGAGCTTGGCCACGTCGTCGATGTGCTCGTTGCGGTAGACCTTGCCCTTGTCCAGGGCGGCGCCAAAGCGGACGAGGACGTCGTGGTTCTCCTCGGCGTACTCGGGCAGGCAGACGTAGGAGCCGGGGAAGGCGACCTCGTCGGAGTAGTCGGTGTTGGTGCCGAGGACGAGGTAGTCGTCGCCGAGCTGCTCCTCGAGGGTGACGGTGTTGGGCGACCAGGTGGCGGCGGCGTCGATCTGGCCGGAGATGAGGGCCGTCGTCATGCCGGAGACGTCCATCTCGACGGTGTTGATGTCGTCGGTGGTGAGGCCGGCGTCCTTGAGCACGTACTGGAGGATGATCTCAGAGGAGGTGCCGGAGGCGACGCCCACCGTCTTGCCAGCGAGGTCGGCGCCCGTCTCGATGCCGTGGGACTTGTTGGCGACGACGCAGTCGGCCTGGGAGAGCTGGTCGAAGGCGAAGATCTTGGCCTGGCCCTGGATGCAGAGGGAGTGGGCGCCGTGACCGATCTGGGAGATGTCGACGGAGCCGGACTGCATGGCCGTGATCTCGGCCGGGCCGGCCTGGAACTGCTCGGTCTCGACGGTGATGCCGACCTCGTCGAAGTAGCCCTGGTCGATGGCCGAGAAGAGCGTGGCGGCGGAGCCCAGGTTGGGCATGAAGGCCACGTGCACGGTGACGGGCTCGTACTCGCTGCCGGCAGGCTCCTCGGAGGCGTCGTCGGAGGTGCTGTCGGCCTCGGGCTCCTTGGTCTCGCCGTTGCAGCCGGCGAGGACGAGGCCCGAGCCCACGACGCCGGCGGCACCGGCGACCTTGAGGAACGAGCGGCGGGTGAGCTGGTTCATGTCAAGCTTCTTCATTGCGTTTCCTTTCCTTCCGACGGCGAGTCCTTCTCGCCGCCCTCCCGTGTTGCGGGGGCGCACCCCCGTGAAAAGCCTGCTGGAACGCTACTTGCGAACGGACAGGTACTCCTGGTAGACCTGGCTCCAGATGTGGTTCTTGAGCTCGAGGAAGCGCGGGCTCATCTTGGTCTCCTGCGTGCGGGGATACGGGATGTCGATGTCCACGATCTCCTTCACGCGGCCCGGGCGGGCGTACATGATGACGACGCGCTGGGCGAGGATGATGGCCTCCTCGACGTCGTGCGTGATGAAGAAGCAGGTCTTCTGCTCCTTCTCCCAGGTCTCGAGCAGCTCGGACTGGAGCTGGGTGCGGGTCTGGGCGTCAAGGGCGCCGAAGGGCTCGTCCATGAGCAGGACCTTGGGGTTGACCGCATAGGCGCGGGCGATGGCCACGCGCTGCTTCATGCCGCCCGAGAGCTCCTTGGGATAGGAGTGCACGAAGTCCTGGAGCTCGACGAGCTTGATGTACTTGAGCGCGATCTCCTCGGCCTCCTTGTCGGACTTGCCCTGGAGCTTGAGGCCGAACTTGACGTTCTCGAGCACCGTGAGCCAGGGGAAGAGCGCGTACTGCTGGAAGACGATGCCGCGGTCGGGACCGGGACCCGTGACCTCCTGGCCGTCCACCAGGACGCGGCCCTCGGTGGGCTCCTCGAGGCCACCGATGATGTTCAGGAGCGTGGACTTGCCGCAGCCGGACGGCCCGACGACGCACACGAACTCGTTCTCGTGGATGTCGAAGTTGGCGCCGTTGAGGGCGACCACCTCGCCCTTGCGGGTGTTGAACTTCTTGACCACGTTCTCGATGTGGACCTTTACTGCTGAATCGTTTCCTGCCATCCCGTGAACCTCCTCTCAAGGAACCGAACGATCTTCTCGAAGCAGATGCCGATGATGCCGAGCAGGATGATGCCCAGGAGCACGACGTCCATCTGGTAGTAGCCGCTCGCCTGCTGGATCATCATGCCGATGCCCTTGTCGCCGCCGACGATCTCCGACGCCATGAGCGTGGTGAGCGAGGTGGAGAGGCCGAGGCGCGCCGCAACGAGGATGAACGGCGTGGAGGCGGGGATGGTGACCTTGAAGAAGATGTCCTTCTGGGTGGCGCCGAGCACGCGCGCCGCCTTGATGAGCGTGACGTCCACGCCCTTGACGCCCTGGTAGATGGTGATGACCATGACGAGGAACGCGGCGATGAAGATGACCGTGATCTTGGAGGTCTGGCCGATGCCGAGGGCGGCGATGATCAGGAAGACGTAGGCCAGCGGCGGGATGTTGCGGATGAACTGGATCCACGGCTCGACGACGTGGCGGAACGGGTCATACCACGCCATGAGGAACGCCACCGGGATGGACACCACGAAGGCGATGCCGAAGCCCGTGAGGACGCGGGAGACCGACGCCCAGACGTGCTCCCAGAGCAGGCCGCTCTCCGCACGCTCGAGGAAGGCCGCGAGGACCTTCTCAGGAGACGCGAAGACGGCGGGCCACGTGCCCGATGCGGCGAGCCACAGGGCCACGGCCAGCGCCAGGGAGATCAGTGCCCAAGCCCAGCTTGGCACCTTGCTCCAGATGGATACTTTCTTCTCTTTCAATGACGGCCTCCTTCGTTCGATCCCGCCATCCCCCTCCTTTCCGAAGTGCGTGGGATGACGGGAGCATCTGGCAGATGAGCGTACGCGGCGGTGCTATCGGAGCAAGAGCTGCAGACAAGAAGAACGGGGAGAAACGAAGTGCAAATGAGTCGTTTTGCTACTCAAACGATTAAGTTATGGACATGTAAACACAGGCTTTCAGGAATTCCTAGACTTAAGTTCTCATGCATACCGCTTGCAGTGAATTTGGTACCGTTCAAGACCTATCCGAGCTTCTAACTCGGTAAACGGCAGCTTTTTGACCGCGAACGTTTTTCTCGAAGTTTCTGAGGCTTTCCATTGCAGGCCATGGTAAACAGATAGTATCTCGCTTAATCGCAAAAGCGAGAATGACGATAGGAGGCGAGATGGGCAGGCGAACCACGCTCAAGGACGTCGCACAGGAAGCCGGGGTTACGGCGGCAACCGTCTCCTACGTCATCAACAACACCCCCGGCCAGTCCATCCGGCTGGAGACCCGCGAGCGGGTGCTCCAGGCGGCGCGCAAGCTCAACTACATGCCCAACGCGCACGCGCGCACCCTGAGGAGCCGCAACATCCCCTGCGTGGGCGTCGTCCTGAGGAGGAACCTCGCCGTCCCCCGCTTCAGCCAGATGGCCTACGGCATCCAGACGCGGCTCGAGCAGGACGACTACAACGTCCTTCTCCTCGGCAACAAGGTCGACCGCCTCGGACACGCCGACTACGCGAGCGCCTACCTCGCCGGCCGCGTGGGCGGCATCATCTTCATCGGCATCGAGAACGAGGGGCCCGACGAGGAGAGCCTCAAGGTCCTCCAGGAGGAGCGCGCGCCGCTCGTGGTCTTTGACTGCCAGCGCCAGGCGGACGCCTACAGCACCGTCGACCTCGACTACCGCGGCGGTGCCCGCCTCGTCACCTCGCGCGTCGTGGAGCGGGGCTGCCGTCGCGTCCTCTACCTGAGGCCCCAGATCGACACCGCCCAGGAGCGCCTGCGCGAGCAGGGCGTGCGCGACATCTGCCAGGCGTCCGGCGTGCAGCTCGAGGTCCGCTTCGCCCCCATCGACCTCAGCAACATCGACGTCTGGGACGAGCGCTACACGGTGGGCAACACCGAGGACGGCATCAGGCTCACCGCCCGGCTCCTCGAGATGGCCTCGGGCATCCTCTCCGAGACGCGTGACGGCGACGCGATCATCACCAGCTGGGCCACCTGGACCCACTTCTTCCGGAAGATCGACTCCGGCCGCAACATCATCTACGCCGAGCTCGCCAACAACGGCGAGAACTGGCTTGCCGCCAACTTCTACACGCGCCTTCCCAACTACGAGACGGGCGTCGCCTGCGCGGAAGAGATCATCTCACTCATGCGCGGCGGGGCCCCCTCCGCACGCATCATCAAGCTCACCAACGTCATCGAGCCCAAGATCGAGCCCCGACGGCACTAGCGGAAGGAGGGCTGCCGCCGGCGCGCGCAGAACATACGCACCACCGCGAGAAGCACTGTCAGCACCGCAATCTGTCAGCGCCCGGAAGACCCGGGCACGAACAAGGAGATGGTCACATGGCACTCGTTCCGCTCAAGCCCGTCCTGGACGCCGCTCGCAGGGGCGGCTACGCCCAGGGCGCGTTCAACGTCAACGCCGTCTGCCAGGCAAAGGCCGTGATCGAGGTCCACGAGATGCTGAGGAGCGCCGCCATCCTGCAGGGCGCCGACCTCGCCAACGCCTTCATGGGAGGGCGCGCGGACTTTGCCAACGGCACGGTCGAGGACAAGATCGTCGGCGCCAGGAACATCGGCGACGCCGTCAAGAAGTACGGCGAGAACAGCCCCGTCCCCGTGGTCCTGCACCTCGACCACGGCCGTGACATGGAGAGCGTGAAGGCGGCCATCGCCGGCGGCTACACCTCCGTCATGATCGACGGCTCGTCGCTTCCGCTCGAGGAGAACATGGAGCTCACGCGCGAGGTCGTCAAGTACGCGCACCCGCGCGGCGTCTCCGTCGAGGGCGAGCTCGGCGTGCTCGCCGGCGTCGAGGACCACGTCTTCGCCGCGTCGAGCACCTACACCAACCCGCTCACCGCGGTCGAGTTCGTCCGCAACACCAAGGTCGACGCCCTCGCCATCAGCTACGGCACCATGCACGGCCCCTCCAAGGGCAAAGACGTCAAGCTCCGCCGCGAGATCCCCATCGCCATCCGCGAGTGCCTCGCCCACGAGGGGCTCGACTGCGCGCTCGTGAGCCACGGCTCCTCGACCGTCCCCGCCTACATCGTGCGTGAGATCAATGCCCTCGGCGGCAACATCCAGAACGCCTACGGCATCAGCCTCGACGAGCTCAAGGCCGCGATCCCCGCCGGCATCAACAAGATCAACGTGGACACCGACATCCGCCTCGCGGTGACCCGCAACATGCGCGAGCTCTTCGCCAAGCGCCCGGAGCTCCAGGAGAGCCCGTCGATCGGCGGCGTCTACCAGCTGCTCAAGGAGCACCCCGAGAACCCGGACCCGCGCGTCTTCCTCCCCGCCGTCTACGACACCGTCATGTACGGCGTGGTCGAGGATGACGACCGCGCGGCGCTGGTCGAGGTCATCGAGGCCGGCGTGAAGGAGGCCGTGGCCACCCTCATCGTCGAGTTCGGCAGCTATGGCCACGCGCCTGACACCGAGCTCGTCACGCTCGAGGAGATGGCCGAGCGCTACGAGAAGGCGGGGATCTAGCCATGGCGGCAGACGGCCTGCTCGTCGTCCACGGCGGCGGCCCCACCGCGGTCATCAACGCCTCGCTCTACGGCGCCGTCGACGAGGCGCTCGCCGGGTTCTGCACCAAGATCTCCGTGACCATCCACGCGGACAACTCCATCACCGTCGTGGACAACGGCCGCGGCATCCCCGTGGGAAAGCACCCCGTGAAGAAGATCCCCACGCTCGAGGTTGTCATGACGATCCTCCACGCGGGCGGCAAGTTCGACAACAACGCCTACAAGGTCTCGGGCGGCCTGCACGGCGTGGGCATCTCCGTCGTGAACGCGCTCTCCAAGCGCCTCGTTGTCCAGGTCAAGCGCGACGGCGGCATCTACGAGATGGAGTTCGCGCGCGGCAAGACCGTGCGCAAGATGGAGAAGGTCGGAACCTCCAAGGCCACGGGCACCACTACGACCTTCTGGCCCGACGAGGAGATCTTCGAGACCACGGTCTATGACTTCGACACCCTGCACGACCGCCTGCAGGAGATGGCGTTTCTCAACCGCAACCTCAAGATCACGCTCACGGACGAGCGCGAGCTCACCCCGCGCGTGGAGGAGTTCTGCTACGCGGGCGGCATCGTGGACTTCGTGAAGTTCCTGAATGAGGGCAAGGAGGTCGCCGACGGCCTCAAGAAGCCCATCTACCTCTCCGGCAAGACCGACGAGGGGACCGACCCGGCCAAGGCCGGCGAGGTCGAGGTGGCCATCCAGTGGAACACCTCCTACTCCGAGACCGTCATGAGCTTCGCAAACAACATCTACACCCCCGAGGGGGGCATGCACCTCGAGGGGTTCCGCACGGCGCTCACGCGCGTCATCAACGACTACGCGCGCAAGCAGAACATCCTCAAGGAGAAGGACGCGAACCTCACCGGCGACGACATCCGCGAGGGTCTGGCGGCGGTCATCTCCGTCAAGCTCGGCGACCCGCAGTTCGAGGGGCAGACCAAGGCCAAGCTCGGCAGCTCCTTCATGCGCCCGCTCGTGATGAAGATCGTGTCCGACGGCCTGGCCGAGTACCTCGAGGAGCACCCCAAGCAGGGGCGCACCATCGTCAACAAGGCGATGCAGGCGTCGAAGGCCCGCACGGCCGCGCGCAAGGCCCGCGAGGCGACCCGCCGCAAGTCCCTGCTCGAGACGGCCCACCTGCCCGGAAAGCTTGCGGACTGCTCGGTCCGCGACGCGGAGGTCACCGAGCTCTTCATCGTGGAGGGTGACTCGGCGGGCGGCTCGGCCAAGGACGGCCGTCGCCGGGACATCCAGGCAATCCTGCCCCTTAGAGGCAAGATCTTGAACGTCGAGCGAGTGGGCGATCACCGCGCGTTCTCCTCCGACACCATCCAGTCCCTCATCACCGCCATTGGCACGGGCGTGACCGGCGCCGGCGGAGAGGGCGGCGACTTTGACATCTCCAAGGCGCGCTACCACAAGATCATCATCATGACGGATGCCGACGTCGACGGCGCGCACATCCGCATCCTGCTGCTCACCTTCTTCTACAAGTACATGCGCCCGCTCATCGACGCCGGCTACGTGTACGTGGCGTGCCCGCCGATCTTTGGCATCAAGGTCCGCAAGAAGATCCACTACGTCTACCCCAACGGTCGCGAGCCGGAGGAGGAGATCCTCAAGCGCACGATTCGCGAGCTTGGCTTCTCCTACGACGAGGAGGAAGAGGACGAGGGTGCCAACGGAAAGGCCAAGAAGCGCAAGAAGGCCTACACCGTCCAGCGCTACAAGGGCCTGGGCGAGATGGACCCCAAGCAGCTGGCCTCCACCACGATGGACCCGCGCACCCGCATCCTGCAGCGCGTGACCATCGAGGACGCATCGGCCGCCGAGCGAGCGGTCCGCGAGCTCATGGGCAGCCAGGTCGAGTACCGCCGCGACTACATCGAGCGCCACGCGCACGACGCCCGATTCCTCGACGCATAGTCACCTCCCGACGGGGTGTGCAAAAGGGACAGTCACTTTTGCACACCAGGAACTTGTGCAAAAGTGACTGTCCCTTTTGCACACCAGAGAAAGGCCCCACGTGGCAGACGACATGAACAACACGCCCGAGACCCCGGGCGACCTCCCCGAGGACCTGAGGCGCCTGCTCGACCGAGCGCAGGCCTCCGATGAGGGCGAGGACGTCTACGACCCCGACGAGGAGTCGGAGGACGCCGAGGACGAGGACGACGGCGAGCTCGAGGAGGAGTTCGGCCAGGCGGGTCGCGGAGAGGACTCCGGCGAGACCGACGAGCATGGCGGGGCGCTTCAGGTCTCCGAGTTCGGCCACGAGATGCGCCAGAGCTTCATCGAGTACTCGATGTCCGTCATCACCGCGCGCGCCCTTCCTGACGTGCGCGACGGCCTCAAGCCGGTTCACCGCCGCATCCTCTACGCCATGAACGAGTCGGGCATCTTCCCCAACCGCCCGCACAAGAAGTCGGCCTGGACGGTCGGCGAGGTCATCGGCAAGTACCACCCCCACGGAGACTTCGCCGTCTATGACACGATGGTTCGTCTCGCCCAGTGGTTCTCCATGCGCACCCCGCTGATCGACGGCCACGGGAACTTCGGCAACATCGACGGCGACTCCGCGGCCGCCATGCGCTACACCGAGAGCCGCCTCGCCAAGCCCGCGATGGAGCTCCTCCGCGACCTCCAGAAGGACACCGTCGACTGGCAGCCGAACTACGACGAGTCCCTCGCCGAGCCCCAGGTCCTTCCCGCGCGCTTCCCCAACCTGCTGGTGAACGGCTCGTCGGGCATCGCCGTCGGCATGGCCACCAACATCCCGCCGCACAACCTCGGCGAGGCGGTCGAGGCCACGTGCATGCTCATCGACAACCCCGACGCCACGGTCGACGACCTCATGACCGTGATGCCGGGCCCCGACTTCCCCACGGGTGCCGTCATCATGGGCGTGGACGGGATCCGCGAGGCCTACGAGACCGGCCGCGGGTCTATCACCGTGCGCGCCAAGGCGCACGTCGAGTCCACCAAGACCGGGCGCAACCGCCTCGTCTTCACCGAGATTCCCTACCAGGTGAACAAGGGCACCCTCCAGGAGAAGATCGCCCAGCTCGTCAATGAGAAGCGCATCGAGGGCATCTCCGACATGCGCGACGAGTCCAACCAGAAGGGCATCCGCCTCGTCATCGAGCTCAAGAAGGACGTCATCCCGCAGGTCGTCCTCAACAACCTGTACAAGTACACGCAGCTTCAGACGACCTTCGGCGTGATCAACCTGGCGCTCGTGAACGGCGTGCCAAAGTGCCTGTCCCTGCGCGAGATGCTGCAGCACTACATCGACCACCAGGTCGACGTGGTGACCCGCCGCACGCGCTTCGACCTCAAGAAGGCCCAGGCCCGCGCGCACATCCTCGAGGGCTACCTCATGGCCCTCGACCACATCGACGAGGTCATTCACATCATCCGCTCCTCGCGCACCGACACCGAGGCGAGCCAGCGCCTTATCGAGCGCTTCGGCTTCACCCCCGAGCAGACCACGGCAATCCTCGAGATGCGCCTGCGCCGCCTCACCGGCCTCTCGCGCGACCAGATCGAGGAGGAGCTCGCGGGCCTTCGCCGGGCGATCGCCTACTATGAGGACCTTCTCGCCAACCCTGACAAGATCCTTGCGGTCATCAAGGACGAGATGCGCGAGGTGGGGCGCAAGTTCTCTGACAAGCGTCGCACCGAGATTTCCGTCGAGGGCACCAAGGAGCTCAACGTCGAGGACCTCATCGCCGACGAGGACATGGTCGTCACCGTTACCCACGCCGGCTACGTCAAGCGCACGCCGGTTGCCACCTACCGCTCCCAGAAGCGCGGCGGCAAGGGGGTGCAGGGCGTGAACCTCAAGGACGAGGACTTCGTCGAGGACCTCTTCGTTGCGTCCACCCATGACTACGTGCTGTTCTTCTCCAACAAGGGCAAGGTGTACCGCCTCAAGGTCCACGAGCTGCCCATCGCGCAGAGGAACGCGCGCGGCACCGCGATGGTCAACCTTGTGCCCTTCGCCGAGGGAGAGCACGCGATGGCGGTCATCACGTGCCGCACCTTCCCCGAGGACGAGTACCTGATGTTCGCCACGAGAAACGGCGTGGTCAAGAAGACGGCCATGAGCGCGTACGACCGCACCCGTCGCGACGGCATCATCGCCATCAACCTCAAGGCCGGCGACGAGCTCGTAAACGTCCGTCGCGTGCGGTCGGGAGACAAGGTGATGCTCGTCTCTACGGACGGGAAGGCAATCCTCTTCCCCGAGTCCGACGTCCGCCCGATGGGCCGTGACACCTCCGGCGTCCGCGGCATCACCCTCAAGGGCGACGCAAAGATGCTCGGCATGGAGATCACCAACGGCAACGGCGACCTGTTCGTCATCACTGAGAAGGGCTACGGCAAGCGCACGCCCGTCTCTGAGTACCCCGAGCACAAGCGTGGCGGGCAGGGCGTCTACACGATCGCGATGACTGCCAAGAAGGGCAACCTCTCCGCATGCCGCGTCGTGGGGCCGCAGCACGAGCTCATGATCGTGTCCGAGGAGGGCGTGATCATCCGCGTCAAGGTGAAGGACATCTCCAAGCTCGGGCGTTCCACGCAGGGCGTCAAGGTCATGAACCTCGTCGATGGCGACCGGGTGGGCGCGGTCGCGCGCATGGTGGCGCACAAGAAGAAGGCCCCCAAGCACGACGAGAACCAGGGCATGCTCGACCTCGTGGCGGCCGGGGCGCGTGATGCCGACGAGCCCGAGTCCGTCGACATCGGCGGCGAGGAGCAGCTGGACGATACGCTACTCGACGACGAGGAGTAGTAAACGGGACGCCCCGCAGGTAAGGTCTGCGGGGCGTCTTTTAGTGCGAGGCACCGTCCGAGCGTGCGAAGGGGACAGGCACCGTGCAAAAGGGACAGGCACCTTTGCACACTAAGATGTGTGCAAAGGTGCCTGTCCCTTTTGCACGGCTACGGAGGCTGCGCTACTCCCCGTCTGTCTCCTCGTGGGTGACGGTAAAGTCCTCCGGGGAGAGAGATTCGACGAAGTTATGGAACTCGGCCAGCTCTCGCTCCTGCTCATCCCTCTCGACGCCTCTGAAGTCGGGCAGCGACGCCGTCTTGAGGACGGAATCCTCGGCGAAGACGGGAACCTCCTCCCGCACGGCAAGCGCGATGGCATCCGAGGGGCGTGCGTCGACGAGGACCTGCCTGCCATCCTCGCGCATGAGCTCGACCTGCGCGTAGAACGTCGTCCCCTTGACGTCGTTGATGCGAACGGAGACGCAGGACGCCCCGAGCGCCGATATGGTCGACTTGAGAAGGTCGTGGGTCATAGGGCGCCCTCCCTCGCGGGGGGTCACGCCCATGCTGATGGCGCTCGCCTCGAAGGAGCCTATCTGAATCGGCAGCTGCGCAGCGCCCTCGGACTCTCCGGACCCCTGGGACCGAAGAACGACGAGCGACGCGAGTGGTCCCCCACCTACGACGAGGCTTTCTATATCCATCCTCTGTAGCGGCACGTGCTTCCTTTCTCTCGACCGCATATCCTACCCAATTGTGCGGCTCGTCAGCTGTTCGCAAGCGATTGGAAAGAAAAAGTCAAAAAAGTCGTTGACCGCAAGGAGATGCCCGTGTAGTATATCTTCTCGCGTTGGGCCTGTAGCTCAGTTGGTCAGAGCGTCCGGCTGATAACCGGGAGGTCACAAGTTCGAACCTTGTCAGGCCCACCACTTCCTGACAATAGTCGCCCCAGCGTTAGCCGAGTCGCCGCTGGGGCGATTATTATATTCCGACGCATTGCGTCAACCCAGACGGGGACGTAGCTCAGCTGGGAGAGCGCGGGCTTTGCAAGCCTGAGGCCGTGGGTTCGAACCCCATCGTCTCCACCACAACATCAGGGCCGGGCCTTCGGGTCCGGCCTGTTTCTGTGAATTGGGGACAGTCCCCAATTCACAGACGTTTCGTTCCGTGCTTCTGGTGTTGTGCAATTGTGCCGATAGTGCGAAAGAAACGCCCGACCGCGTGCAATCAGGAGGATAGTGGGAAGCCTTTTCTCGGTTCCCCTGAGTACAACATCGACAAAAGCCCTGTTGGTGATCTGCCTATATTGGTTTGGAATCGCTTGGGGTGCCGAAATCGCTTCACACTATCCACCTGATTGCAGGGAAGCAGTCGAAAGTTTCCCACTATCCCGACGATTGCATGTCGCTCGGCAGAGGCGACGAAGGTCCCGCACTATTCCACATGGGTACAAATGATGCATCATACGTCCTCGAGAAGGGATTGCCCATGACCAACCTTTTTGACCTGACCGGCAAGGTCGCCCTCGTAACGGGAGCGAGCTCTGGTCTCGGCGTTCAGATGGCAAAGGCGCTCGCCGGGAACGGCGCCAGCGTCGCCCTCGTCGCCCGCCGTAAGGAGCGTCTCGACGCCGTGGCGTCAGAGATTGAGGGGCTCGGTGTCGAGACTTACGTCCGCACCTGTGACGTGTCTGACGTGGAGCAGATCAAGCAGACCGTTGAAGACGTCGAGAGGCACTTCGGTCGTATTGACATCCTCTGCAACAACGCTGGCCTCGGACTCTCCGCTCCTGCGGAGGAGATGAGCGACGAGAACTGGCTCACCATGATGGATGTCAACCTCAATGCCCCGTACTTCTTCGCCCGCGAGTGTGCCCGTGGCATGATTGAGCGTGGCTATGGCAAGATCATCAACACAGGCTCCATCCACTCGACCGTCGGCATGCTTGAGTGGCCGGTGGGCGCCTACGCCACCACCAAGGGCGGCCTGCTCATGATGACCAAGCAGCTTGCCGTGGAGTGGGCAAAGTATGGCATCACCGTCAATGCCATCGGGCCGGCTTACTTCCCGTCCGAGATGACGGGGGCCATTCTGGATGGTGGCGGCTTCGATCAGGTGGCCGCGATTCGGTGTCCGATGGGCCGCCCCGGGCGCGAGGGCGAGCTTGACGGTGCCGTGCTCTACTTTGCCTCGGATGCATCCTCCTATACGACGGGACAGCTGCTCACCATTGACGGCGGCTGGACTGCCATCTAGGACAGAGGGGAATCCACCTGACAAAGGTGACGGGGTCGTCTGTCATGTTTTTCATGACAGGCGACCCCGTCACCTTTGTCAGGTATCATCGCAGCAGGAAGTTGACGTGAGGGGAGCCATGGGAAGAGCCGAGAACCTTCGCGAGGGGGTATCCCCCCAGACTGATGAGCTGGCAAGCACGCTGATGGGCGACGCCCTTGACCTTCTCGCCGCGGGCGAGCCCCTCGAGGTCCTTCTTGCCGTTCAGGACTCATCGGGAGAGGTCCTGAGCTTCGAGTTCGTCGACGACGGCCCAGAGGCGTGCCTTGAGGGCGCGCGCGCCAAGGTGCGCGAGCTTGAGGACGCCGTGCGCTATGCGCTCGTCTACGAAGGCGCCATTGAGGACGATGACGGGTCCTACGCCGATGCGGCCATACTCGAGTTTGGCGAGCGCGGCTACCACAGCTACTCCGCCTTCTCGCTTGTCGACGGGAAGGGGTCCGGTGATGGTTTCACGTGGACCGACCCCGCGCCGGCCGGTGAGCTGCCTCCGCTGCTGTAAAGTACCGTATGTCGAGAAAAACCAACCGCCGGCCGATGAGGACGGCTCTGTCCAGCTTCGTTGGATGAGGGGACCCATGCGCCAAGAGAACATCAGGAACATCGCCATCATCGCTCACGTCGACCACGGCAAGACCACGCTCGTTGATCAGATGCTCAAGGCCACGGACGCGTTCCGCGAGAATCAGCAGGTCCAGGAGCGCGTGCTTGACTCCAACGACCAGGAGCGCGAGCGCGGCATCACCATCTTGGCCAAGAACATCTCCATCGAGTACAAGGGCGTGAAGATCAACGTCATCGACACCCCGGGCCACGCCGACTTCGGCGGCGAGGTCGAGCGCGTCCTGCGCATGGCCGACGGCGCGCTGCTGCTGGTGGATGCCGCCGAGGGGCCCATGCCGCAGACGCGCTTCGTCCTTCGTCACGCCATCGACGCGGGGCTCGCCGTGATGATCGTGGTGAACAAGATCGACAAGCCCGCCGCCGACCCCGAGAAGGCCGTCAACACCTCGCTCGACCTCATGGCCGACCTCGGCGCCACCGACGAGCAGCTCGAGTTTGCCATGGAGCACGTGATTTACGCCTCTGCGGTCAACGGCTTCGCCCGTCTGGACCCCTCCGACGACAACGAGGACATGTTCCCGATGCTTGACATGATCGTCGGCGAGCTCCCCGCTCCCGACGTGGACATCGACGGTCCTCTCGCCATGCAGTGCGTGACCATCGATCACTCCGAGTACGTGGGCCGCATCGGCATTGGACGCATCTACTCCGGCACCATCCACGACGGCGACAAGATCCTCGTGGTGAAAAACGACGGCTCCCGTGCCATGAGCCAGGTCAAGCAGCTCTTCACCTTTGACTACCTCGGCCGCAAGGAGTGTTCCGAGGCTCAGGCCGGCGACATTGCCGCCGTCGTGGGCATTGACTCCACCGACATCGGCGACGTCTACACCGATCCCGAGAACCCCGTCGAGCTGGAGCCCATCGAGATCGACCCTCCGACGCTCTCCGTCGTCTTTGAGCCCTCGACCTCTCCGCTCGTGGGCCGTGAGGGCGACATCGTGGGCGGTCGCCAGCTCAAGGAGCGCCTCATGCAGGAGCGCGAGAACAACGTGACCATGCGCATCGAGGAGCTTCCCGACAAGACGGGCGTCGAGGTGGCCGGCCGCGGCATCCTGCACCTCTCCGTCCTCATGGAGACCATGCGTCGCGAGGGCTTCGAGTTCCAGGTGGGCCGCCCGCGCGTGCTCTTCAAGAAGGACGCCAACGGCCAGATGACCGAGCCCGTCGAGCAGGCCGTCGTGGAGTGCCCGGGCGAGTACTCCGGCAAGGTCATCGAGGTCTTTGGCAACGCCGGCGGAACCATGACCACGATGGATGCCGGGACCACCCAGACCCACCTCGAGTTCAAGATTCCCACTCGCGGCATCATGGGCCTCAAGAACCGCATCCTGAACGTCACCCACGGTGAGGCGGTCTTCTATCACACCTTCCTCGAGTATGGCCCCTACGCTGGCGAGATTGGCGTGCGCCAGAACGGCGCGATGATCTCCATGAGCACCGAGAAGGCCGTGGCGTACGCGCTCGGCACGCTTCAGGAGCGCGGCCAGCTCTTCGTCGCCCCGGGCGACGAGTGCTACGAGGGCATGCTCGTGGGAGAGCGCTCCAAGCCCGGCGACATGGTCGTCAACATCGCGCGCACCAAGAGCCTGGGCAACCAGCGCTCCTCCACCGCGGACATTGCCGTGCAGCTTACGCCGCCGCGCACGTTCACGCTCGAGGAGGCGCTCGAGTACATCATGGACGACGAGCTCGTGGAGGTCACGCCCAAGAGCGTCCGCATGCGCAAGCGCCTTCTCTCCGAGATAGAGCGCCGCAAGTGGGCCGTCCGCAACGGCAAGGTCAAGAAGTAACCTTCTGCGACCTGCCGACGAGGCATGCGAGGGGCGCGCGAGGCGTGCAAA
>ENA-OPBO01000576-OPBO01000576.1-human-gut-metagenome-genome-assembly--contig:-NODE-576-length-30684-cov-4.170035_pt1 | contig 30684 bp, 29 predicted proteins | sample MGYA00241071_ERZ501458 | MGnify/ENA primary metagenome ERZ501458 (study PRJEB25962, sample SAMEA2042509) | human gut metagenome | biome: human gut; feature: human-associated habitat; material: faeces... | reverse complement strand
ACCTCCGTACTGGTTGCCCCGGACGGCACTATGGAGTTTGAGGCCGCCCACGGCACCGTTACCCGCCACTATTACAAGTACTTAAAGGGGGAGGAGACCTCCACCAACCCCATTGCCACCATTTTCGCCTGGTCCGGCGCGCTCAAGCGCCGGGGCGAGCTGGACAAGCTGCCCGAACTGACCCGCTTTGGAGAAAAGCTGGAAGAGGCCTGCTACGACACTCTGAACGCCGGGATCATGACCAAGGATCTGGTGAACCTGGTGGAACCCGGATTCGCCGCCACGGCAGTGACCAGCCGGGAATTCCTGGACGCAATTGCCGAACGGCTGACTCATAATTTGGCATAATTCTTTATAAAAGGCGAAAACACCCCGCGTATCCACAGAATACGTGGGGTGTTTTCTTTATGAATACAAACACGTCGGCCGGATGGAGTCATAATACCCCGACTGCAGCAGCGGTACCTAGGTCCGTTCTGTGGCAATGGTGGTGCCGCCCTCCGGTTTCAATCCGAAAGACTGCATATCCTCTGTGATATAGAACATCCGCTCCACATCCACAGAGAGGAACACCTCCCGACCAGTAATACTGGATATCCTGCCAGCTCAGTGCAACAAAACCGGCCCGCTCCCGCAACAAACGCTGTGTGGAACGGACCGGTTTTCAAACGCGGACTGGGTTCAGTTGGATGCCTGGACGGCCTGGGTCTTGCGGGCAAAGCGGACCATGCCCGTCCGGTCCAGTGCCACCATCACCGCCGGGATAAACACCAGCTGAAGGATGATGCCGGGAACAGCCGTCAAAAATGCGCCGGAGATAAACAGCTGCCAGGTGAACGCCTGACCGGACACGCCAGAGAGCACCACCATCACCGCACCCCAGACGATGCGGCCGCCCACCATGGCGATCAGCAAAGAGCGGTAGAGCGCCACCACGCACTGCCACTTGGAGTGCTTGTAGAGCGCACCGGCGATCATGCCGTAAGCCGCCATCTCAAAGGCCATGGCAAGACCGGTGGGGAAAATCGGAGGCATGCCGAACATCACATACCGCAGCAGCGGCAGGACAAAGCCCACCACGCCGCCATACTGCCAGCCGCAGATCAAGCCGCACAGCAGCACAGGCAGATGCATGGGCAGCAGCATGCTGCCGATCTGGGGGATCTGGCCGGTGAAAAAGGGCAGGACAAGGCCGATTGCCATAAACATGGCGGACAGGACCAGGTTCCAGATGTAGGTCTTCAGATTTTTCTCTTTCATGGGGAAACTCCTTCTCAAAAAGTCTTTCTGCGCGCCTCTTCTGAGGGTGCTTTCGCCTTCATGGCTTTTTTCGGAGTGCCGGGGGTGTTTGCCGTCTTCTGACGGCTGCTTCATGATTCAAAAAACGTGGAGGTATCCAGGCGCAGAACGTCGGCTTCTTCAATGCCGCAGCTGCGCAGATACCGTTCCTCCGCTGGAATCCAGCAGGTCAAAAAGGTCTGATAATACGCTCCTTCCCGCGCCTGCAGGCGTCGGGCCTGCTCCTCCCTGGAGCAGGTCAGAAACAGCTTCAGATCATATTGACCGGTCAATTCCGGGTGATGAGAATAACTGCCCTCCACCACCGTCAGCGGACGGCGGGGCAAGGGCTGTGCTTCCCGAAGAGTCTGGCTTCGGCAGTCAAAGGGACGATAGAAAACCGTCTCTCCCCGCCGGGCGGGCAGCAGCACCTCTTGGCGAAAACGGGAGAGGTCCATATTGCCGCCGGGGATCTCTGTCCAGTTTTCCGGGCGGTCGGCAATGGGCAGGTAAAAATCGTCCATATGGACGACATTGCAGTCAAACAGCCGCCCCAGCAGCTTGCCAAGGCCGCTTTTGCCGCTGCCGCAGCGTCCGTCCACAGCCACCACGGCTCGTCCCTTTTCCCGCCAGCAGCCGCCGGATCGCCAGCAGCGCAGGGAAATAGTGGGCATAGTCCGCCGCCAGCACCCGGTAGTGGGGCTGGTAGGCCGCCCGAAACGCTTCGCTGTGGTGGACTGCCGGACAGCCCTGGGCCTCATACGATGCAAGCCACTCCTCCATGCCGGGAACCGGCTGGTCCCGCAGCACATCCAGACGCTCCGCCAGTTCCTTCGGCGTGCCGGAATGTTCCCGGGCGGTCCGGCAAAACAGTTCCGCCGTCAGCGCTGCCGCCTCCGGGTCCCAGGGGCCTGCCAGATGCAGCCGGCAAAGCCCGTTTCCAATCGGCTCCGCCCACGGTCCGCCGGACGCAGATGGAGGAAGCGTCATCCACTCCTCCCGCAGCCGCTGGCCAACCTGCCAGGTGTCCTGCACCAGATGCTCCGGTCCAAACACATTCTGATAGGCCAGCTTGCCGTAATCCTGGGGCGTCATGGCCGGATAGCGGGCAGCATGCTCCTTCAGGACAGATTGAAAGCGGTCTTGCATGGAAACGCTCCTCCCGGTTCTGTCTCAAATTTTCATCACGAGGAGTATTATACAAAAAAAATGCGCCTTTTGCAACTGTAATCCCAGAAAAACGGCTACAAGGCAGACGAGTCCGTGTCATTTTTCTCTGTGGAAGTCTCGTCCAGCTCCTGCAGCGCCGCCAGTGTGGCAAGTGTAGTCCCCAGTTGGGTGAAAATTAGGGCGCTGCGGGTCAGCTCCTTTGAATCCATGCATTTCGCCATAGCCATAGCCGTGGCATACACGCCGGCAGTCCACTCAAAGGCGTCCATCCGCTCCCCCTCCCCTCGCCAACAGTCTATGAACCCGGACGCCAGTTTACTCTGCCGGATGTTGTCCCAATTCCCGGGAAACGTCTCATCAGCCTCCGATTCGAAGAGACAACGGCCGGATCACCGTGTTTTCGGTTGGAAACAGCTGCCGGATCTGACAGGTTTTGTGGGTTGCCGCTGCCGGAAAAGTTCCGTATCATGTTACCAGGCATCGGCTGGCCGTCCGCCGGACGGTCCTGCCAAAAAAGTGAAAGGACGAGACGACTTGAAACGAAAGCTATTATGCGCTCTGCTGGCCGCCGCTTCCCTGACCTGCGCCATACCGGTTCAGGCAGCCGCCGCGTCAGAGCGCACAGTACCGGTACAGGTAGATGGGGAGATTCTCTCCGGCACCTCCACGCTGCGGGCCGGCGTTACATACGTTCCCCTGCGGACCCTGCTGGAGACCTTCGGCGGATGGGACGTCTGGTGGGACGCCCAGAACAAGGAGGCCAAGGCCACCGCCGACGGGTTCCATGTCACCGCAGACCCCGCCGACGGCACCATTACCGTCAACGGGATCACATACCTTGGCATTGTCTATGTACAAAATGGCCGCACCTATGTGCCGCTGCGGCTGCTGGTAACTCAGTTGGGCGGCGGCGTATCCTGGGACCCTTATCTGGGCGGTGCCGCGGTCTCCTCACCAGAAGCGGATTATGACGCATCGGACCTGTACTGGCTCAGCCGCATCATCAGCGCTGAAAGCCGGGGAGAATCACTGCAAGGCCAGATCGCCGTGGGCAATGTGGTTCTCAACCGGGTGGCGGATGACGCCTTCCCGGACACCATCCCTGCCGTGATCTTTGACCGTAAACACGGAACACAGTTCCAGCCGGTGGACAACGGCACGGTTTATCAAAGCCCTACCGCCCTCTCCACAGAGGCCGCCCGGCAAGTTCTGGACGGAGAGGTGGTTTTGGAGGATGCGCTTTACTTCTATGCCCCCGCCCTGTCCCAGGGCACCTGGATCAACGCCAACCGGACCTACCTCACCACCATCGGCTGTCACCGCTTCTATCTGTGAACGGGGCTGCGGATTGACTTTTGCGAAAATGGGGCATACAATAAATGCATCTTGACAACAAAGGAGACTGTTACATGCTGTTTTCCGATCGTTCCCGCAGCCACTACCGTAATGCCCCCGTCCATGAGGTCATCTGCCAGCTGCGGTTCCCCACCATTCTCACCATCAACAGCGTGGAGCCCGCTGATTTCCAGGATGCCATCCGGGAGGACTTCCCGCAGTACGCACGCCGGCAGGACATTGCCGCGCCGAAAGTCACCGGTCTGGGCGGCCCCAATCCCAAGGTGGAGCAGCAGCCTCCGATCACCAATTATAATTTTCTCTCCGCAGACGGTGTGTGGAAGCTGAACCTGACGGAGAACTTTATCGCCCTGTCCACCCTGCGCTATCCCGGGTGGGAGGAGTTTGCCCGTCAGCTGGACAAGCCCCTCGCCTCCTTCATCCGCATCTACCATCCCTCCTTCTTCCAGCGGGTGGGACTGCGGTACGTCAATATCGTCTCCCGCTCCCGGTTAGGGCTGGAGGATGCCGACTGGGCAGACCTGTTTGCCCCCGCTTACACCGGGGCGCTGCGGGAGGAGGACGTTCGCGAAGACGCCTTCACCCTCTGCTCCTGCGATCTGCAGGTAAAGCTGGACTCCAGCTGTCAGGCCAAGATCCACGCCGGTCCCGGCCGCATCAAGAACAACGCCCCCGGCGCCACTCAGGACCCGGAGGTCAAGTTCATCTTTGACATGGATCTGTCCATGGGCGGTAATGTGCCCTGCACGCTGGCCGCCGGTGCGCTGGAAACCCTTCACGCCCATTCCACGAGACTGTTTGAAGGGGCCATTACGGACCAGCTGCGCACAGCCATGGACCCGGAATAATCCCTGAATAAACGCGGAAAATCCCCCGGATGATGAATCATCCGGGGGATTTTTCTGTCAGCTCTCTGCGTCAAAGCAGATGCTTCCCTTTTTCTGCTTGGCCTGATAAAGGGCTGCATCCGCCCTCTGCAGCAGATGGGACGGTCGCTCCCCCGTTTCAAAACGCGCGATACCGATGCTGACGGATACCGGTCGGCAGGTCTTATGGACGCTCTCCTCCGCAAAGCGCGTTTGAATCTCGCAGCAAACCTGTTCCGCCTCTTCCCGGGAGCAAGTGTAAAACAGCATGCAAAATTCATCTCCGCCGAAGCGGAAGGCCTGAATCCGATCCGTCTCGACCGCCTTCAGCACACCGCCCAGCGCTTTTAGGTAGTCATCGCCCCGATAATGGCCATAGGTATCATTGAGCCGTTTAAAGTCATCCAGATCCATCATTGCCAAAAACACCTGGCAATCCGCCGCCCGGTCTTCCAACCGCCGAAACGCCTCCCGCAGGGCCTGCCGATTCCACACGCCCGTCAGTGCGTCGGTAAGGGACTCCATATGGTATTTTTGACGCTGGCGCTCCAGGTCGATGCTGACATTGTTTTTTTCCCGCTCGATGCGGATCAGAAATGCACAAATCCCATAAAAGAGGGTCAGCAGCAGCAGGGACAGTATGAAATCCACAAAGGCATTGTTGCTGTCCCATACGCCGCCCCGCACCGGGTCCCAAAAAATCAGCAGGTCAGAGACGGCTTTTCCCGCGAGACACAGTACGCTGACCAGCCCCGTTAAAAGCTGATCGGCATAGACCACCGTCACCAGCATCGGGATGGCAAATGCCAGCAGCAGCGAGTTCCATGTGGCATGGATGGTATAGAGGACAAATGCCATGACGGTCATCAGCAGAGAAAGCCCATAGATCTTTTTTCTCTCGGAAAAGGGCCCCCGCATCAATATCGTCGCCAGGAAACTCAGCACCAGATTACAGCCGGCAGGAACCACAAGGTACTTGACCAGGTACCAACCCGCAGAGGTTTTCACCACGTTCAGCTCCCAAAGTACGAAAAACATTCCCGCTTCCAGCGCTGTGGCCACCACTACCAGAGCCAGCATCAGCCGATACTGCATATGCAGCCATTTGTCATCAATACGCCGGTATGCGCTCTGGATCTGTTCTACATGATAATGCTTTTTACCGTCCACCAACACTCCCCCCTTCGCATCGATTCCGGCCACCTGCAACAGCCCACGTCTGAATGGGCCGCTGTTTTTGATTTTACGCCCGGTTCAAATTTCCCCGTGTCTTTTCTCAGGCATTCTGGGAGTCGATCTTCTCCTTGAGCTCATTGAGATACATCCAGCGCTCCGTCTTCTCTTCCAGCTGCTGCTCCAATTCCGTCTGGCGGGCCTGAAGCTCCTGAAGCTTCACGTAATCGCTGCCGCAGCGCTCCTGGGCCGCCTGACATTCCGCCACCTGCGCCTCCAGCGCCGCCAGCTCATCATCGATGGTCTCAAATTCCCGCTGTTCCTTGTACGAAAATTTCAGTTTCCGCTCTCTGGGCCGCTCCGGTGCGGAGGCCTTCGGCCTTTCCGGCGCCGCGGCCCGCTCCTCCGCCTGCCGCTTGGCCGCCCAGTCCGACCAGTTGCCGGTGTACCGCCGGATCTCCCCGCCGGTGCGGACTTCAAAGATCGACTCCGCCAGCCGGTCCAGGAAAAAGCGGTCATGGGACACAGCCAGAATGGGACCGGGAAAACCCTGAAGATAATCTTCCAGGATGGAAAGGGTCGTAATGTCCAGATCGTTGGTGGGCTCGTCCAGCAGCAGCACATTGGGCGCCGCCATCAGGATGGACAGCAAATACAGCCGCCGCCGCTCTCCGCCGGAGAGCCGGCCGATGGGCACAGACTGCAGGTCCCCCGGGAAGAGAAAACGCTCCATCATCTGGTTTGCGGAAAAGGTTCCCTCGTCCGTCTCCACTTCATCTGCGATGTCGTGGATAAAGTCATAGACCCGCTGGTTCAGGTCCAGCTCCCGTCCCTCCTGGGAGAAGTGGCCGATCTTGACGGTTGTGCCGATAGATACGCTGCCGCTGTCCGGCGCCAGTTCCCCGGCGATCAAATGCAGCAGTGTGGATTTTCCGGCGCCGTTGTGGCCCACGATGCCGATCCGGTCCCCCCGCAGAAGATGATAGGAGAAATGATCCACCACGGTTTTGCCGTCAAAGGACTTTGTGACGTCGTCCAGTTCAATGATCTTTTTCCCCAAACGGCTGGAAGCCGCGGCCAGCTGCACGGTGTCATCCGTCTCCGGCGCATCCTGGTCCCACAGGGCCTCGTATCGGGCGATCCGCTCCTTGGATTTGGTGGACCGGGCCCGGCAGCCCCGCATGATCCACTCCCGCTCCACCCGGAGGATGGACTGGCGCTTGCGCTCACTGGCCTCGGCCATTTCCGCCCGCTGCTCTTTCAGCTCCAGATACTTGGAGTAATTGGCCTCGTAGTGGTACAGCTTTCCCCGGGAGAGCTCTGTGATGTGGTTCACCACCCGCTCCAGGAAGTACCGGTCGTGGGTCACCATCACCAGGCCGCCCTTGAACCGGCGGAGCCAGTCCTCCAGCCAGGCCACCATCTCACTGTCCAGATGGTTGGTGGGCTCGTCCAGGATCAGCACGTCCGCCGGACTCAGCAGCGCCGCGGCCAGCGCCACACGCTTGCGCTGGCCGCCGGAGAGAGTGCCGACTTTCTGTTCAAAATCCGGCAGCCCCAGCCGGTTGAGCATGGACTTTGCCTCATATTCGTTCAGGGCCCGGAACTCCGCCGGGAAGTGGAGAAACACCTGCTCCAGCACAGTGGCATCATCCTGCATCACCGGGTTCTGGGGCAGGAAACTCACCTGCACATTGGGATTGCGGGAAATGGTGCCGTCGTCCGGCTCCGTGACGCCGGCCAGGACTTTCATAAAGGTGGACTTTCCGGTGCCGTTGATACCGATGACGCCGGTCTTGTCCCCTTCGTTGAGATAAAAGTTGACATCATCCAGCAGCTGGCGGCTGCCGAAATTGATAGAGAGATGTTCCGCGGATAACAGCATGAATGGCCTCCTGGTGATTGATGTTATAATTTTACCACAAACCGCACTGAACCGCAATCTGGCAGCCGCCGGTACCGCCTTTTCCTTTTGCCGGTTTTGTGGTATGCTGGTTCCATTGCGAAAGGGGGCTCCGCCATGGAGACTATTACAAAAATCATTTCTCCGCAGCAGGATGGCGCCACCGTCCGCCACATTCTGAAGGCAGAGCTCCACTTCTCCACCCATGCGGTAGCCCGCCTGACCCGGGCAGAGCGCGGGATTCTGGTCAATGGCCGCCGGGCCCGCACAGTGGACCTTCTCCACACCGGCGACGTCCTCACTGTGGAGACCGGCGATCACCGCCCACCCCGGGTACAGCCCGTTCCCGGTGACTGGCCCCTTCCCGTCATCTGGGAGGATGGTCATTTATTGGTGGTGGACAAGCCCGCCGGGATGACCGCCCATGCCTCCAATTTTCTGCCGGACACCCCTACTGTGGCCGGGGCTCTGGCCTTTTCCCGGGGGACAGATTTTATCTTTCACCCGGTCAACCGGCTGGATAAAGGCACCACCGGACTGATGGTGATCGCCAAAAGCGGATATGTCCACGATCTGCTGCGCCGCAGCCTTCACACAGACCGCTTCCGGCGGGAATACCTGGCGGTGTGCGTCGGCACGCCCCCTGCCCCTTCCGGCACCATCGACGCCCCTATCGGACGGGATGAGACCTCCACTGTCCGGCGCTGTGTCCGTCCGGACGGCGCCGCAGCGGTCTCCCATTATCAGGTGCTGGCCGTCCGGGACGGCCTCACCTTGGTGGCACTTCTGCCGGAGACCGGCCGAACCCATCAGCTGCGGGTCCATATGGCGTCCATTGGCTGTCCGCTGGCCGGTGACTGGCTCTATGGTACGGAAGACCCAAACCTGATCGTCCGGCCTGCGCTGCACTCTCACCGCCTGACGCTGACCCATCCCGTCACCAGCGAACGTCTGCACCTGACCGCCCCGCCGCCGGCAGACCTGATCCGGCTCTTTCCGGACCTTGCGGCTGCCAAGAAGTCACCTTTTTGAACCAAGCGGAGCGGAAACTCAGCGGCGGCAGGCAGACTCTGCCTACCCAACTGCAAGCAAAAAGACATTCCCTGTTTTGGGCGCCCCGGGCGGTCCAAAACAGGGAATGTTTTCTTTAAATCCGTTTTTTCGCCGAATGTCATTCTCACATCTCAGCTCAGCCTGCAAAGCGCGTTCGGGTCAGTCATCGTGCGGCTCCTCCTGTTCCGGCGGAAGGGGATGCCAGGCGGACGGATCTTTATGACGGGTGAAAAGGCGCCTGACCAGCCCCAGCAGAGACTCCACCAGATGGAACCAGAGTCTGCCGAACACAAACACCGCAACCAGCACCACCAAAAATGCGCCGACCGCTCCCAGTGACATGGGACCACCTCACTTTGTGGCAAACCGGTTCATGAAGAAATCGGTGAAGGCCGCCAGTTCCTCCTCCTGGGATACGTAGATATACAGGGATTCGTCATCCAGCCAGTCGTAGGCATTGATGCCGATATAGCCCTTTTTATCCGGATAGATGATGAATGCGTCGGTGGGATACTTATTCCGGTAGGCTTTCAGGAGCTCAGAGCGGCGGTAATAGGTGGGATCGCCGCAGCCGGAGAGGTCCGGGACCGTGGGCACCACCACAATGGTCTGCGTGGATTCGTTCCAGCCCACGATCAGATTGCCGATCTTCGTCTTGCTGCCATGGACGAATCCGTAATTGAACCGGGCCACATCCTCCGTGTAACCAAAAATCAGCCGGTAGCTGTCTCCGTTTTCCACCGCCTGATTGAAAAGCAGGCGCATCTTTTTGGCATTGGCATTGCTCTTTTCCATGTCCACTTCCGGCCCCTTGAACAGTTTGCTGAAAAGTCCCATACTCGTTTCCTCCTGAAATTAGATGGTTTTTTATCACTGCCGCCATTTCCCAATGGGATATGACGTTAGCTGCGTCAAAGCGGTTTCCATATCGGCAGGCCCGATTTCCCCGGAAGAGATAAACGAATCTCTTTCCTGAACAGCCCCCCGTCTCCTGCTGCGTTCCTCTTCCGGAGGACATTTCCCACTCCAAACGGGAATGCCGTTCCACATCCAAACAAATAAAGATGATATTTTAGTTTTGTATTTATTTGAAAGAAAAAATAGCCCGCCTGAACAGATGTCCGCGGCAAGTGGTCAGGCGGGTTTGTGGGAACAGTCCTCACACGGGGCAGCCTTCCGGCTCCCGCAGCGTCTCCAGGCAGTTGACAATGGAATCGATCTGAAACGCCACGGTCTCATCGGCAGCCTCCGGAACGAACAGCGGCAATGTCTCCGGGATCGCCCGGCGGACGATCATAGCCGTCAGGCTCAAATTAGTGAAAAGGGCAATTCGTTTCTTATCCGCTCTGATCCCGAAACACTCCAGAATCTTGCCGAACAGCTGGGCCTGTTTTTCCCGGAAGACCTGATTGCTCTCCGGCGACAAGCGCCGGAAAATCAGCTGCTGTTCCTCAATGGTCAACACGGCAATTCCGTTTTTCTCACCGTAGCAGCAGGCATGCAGAAAGGTCCGTACCCCCTCCCGCCAGGTAAGGCTGGGATTCTCCATGAGCTTTCGGGCATAGGCCAGAATCCGGGGCTGCTGAAGATAGAGGGTCTCCACAATCAGATCTTCCTTTGTGGGAAAGAAGGAATAAAAGAATGTCCGGGAGATGCCCACCTTTTTGTAGATCTGTTCCACCGTGGTGTGCTGAATCCCCTGCCGTGCCATCAGCTCCAGCGCTGTAGTGAGCAGCTCCTCCCGGATTCGCTCCCGGTCTTCCTCTGAATATGCAACCTTCGGCATCCGGCATCCCCTTCCAATAAAATCATTTTCAAAAATTTATCTTTATTTTATCATGCCATTTTAAAGAATACAAGAGGGTATAATATGGACAGCACAGGGGGCACCAGACGCCATTCCATGACCGGATGCTCTTCACGCAGCAAAAAAGCATGCAGACGCAGCGGCTGCATGCTTTTTCAGATATGACGTTTCTTTTCTTGCAGCAAATGCAGACAGCCTTCCCTGCGCCCCGGCCTGTTTCGCTTACTTTTTGTCCCGAACCTGGTCCAAAATGATGTGCAGCGCTCGCTCTCTGCCGATGCGGGAGATATTCAGGCAAAGATCGTAATTCTCCGCCGCGCCCCACCTGCTGTCCGTGCGGCTGTTGTAATAGGCGGCACGCATTTTCTCCATTTTGCGGATTTTCTGCTCTGCCTGCGCCGGGGTGATCTGGTCCCGCTGGCTCACATGCCGGATTCGCCGGTCCATATCATCCATCACAAAAAGGCGCAGCAGATTGGGCCGATCCCGCAGCACATAGTCCGCGCAGCGGCCCACAATGATGCATCCGCCCTTGTCCGCCACGGATAAAATGGCTTTTCGCTGGGCATCCCACCCCAGCTCTTCCAAAGAGGGCTGTCCGGTCAGTGTGCAGGTCCCCATCACTAGGGAATACAGCAGACTGTTGGTGACCCGCTCATCCTCCTGATTCAGGAACTTCTCACTCAATCCGCTGAGCTTTGCAGCTTCAGAAAGCAGTTCCTTATCATAATAGGGGATCTGCAGTTCTTTGGACAGGCGCTTGCCCAGCTCCCGGCCGCCTGCGCCGAACTGACGGCCAATGGTAATGATTTCATTCATAACAGTTACCCTCTTTCCATCTGTAAATTCATTTTGCCAAATACCCTCACCATCATCGCCACTGCTACCAGGAAGGAGACGATGTCCGCAATTGGGCCGGAATACAGCGGCCCCACAACGCCCAGATCAAACACCCCGGGCAGTATCAGAATCAGCGGCACGCTCAAAATGAAGTCCCGTAGCAGAGAGAGTGTCATGGACATGATCGGCTTTCCCAATGCCTGAAGGAAAATACTGGTGGATTTTTGCACACAGCAAAGGAGCATCATGGAGAGGAAAATGCGGAAAGACATGGCCGCAAACTGATTGTAAAGGTCTCCTTCGCTGCCGAACAGGCGGATGATCTGCACAGGGAAAAGCTCAAAGCACACCGTTGCCACCGCGCCGATCACAATCTCAGCCACCAGCATGGTCCGGTAGATCCGTTTGACCCGGTGCAGGTGTCCCGCGCCGTAGTTATATCCCACAATGGGCTGGCAGCCGGCGGCGATGCCCACCACGAAGGCAATGACGATCTGGAACACCTTCATGACGATGCCCACCACCGTCATGGGGATGTCTGCTCCGAACTCGGACTGGGCGCCGTACTTGATCAGGGTGTTGTTCATCACGCCCATGATGACCACAATGGAAAGCTGGGTCAGAAGGCTGCTGATTCCAAGGGGCAGTACTCTCCCCAGCAGCGCCCCATGCAAGCGGAAACTGCCCTTTTGCAGGCGGAAGGACTTGGTGTGAAACAGGTAATAAACCACCAGGGCCGCGGAGACGATCTGCCCCACAATGGTGGCCAGAGCGGCGCCGCCCACACCCCAGTGCAGCAGGAAAATGGCCACCGGGTCCAGAATCAGATTGATGATGCAGCCGACCACCGTAGAGATCATGGCAAACTTGGGATTTCCATCGGCGCGGATAATGGAGTTCATGCCGTTGGTGAACACGAAGAAGGGGATTCCGATAACAATAATGTTGAAGTACTCCCGCACATAATCCACATTTGCCTCTGTAGCGCCGAAGACTGCCAGGATCGTGTCCCGGCCGCCGTAAAACACCGCCACCAGCAAAATACTCACGAGGATCATCAGCACCACAGCGTTGCCCACGCTGCGGTGGGCACTCTCCGCGTCCTGCTTTCCCTGACAGATGCTCAAAAAGGCCGCGCAGCCGTCGCCGATCATCAGCGCCAGCGCCAGGGCAATGATGGTAATGGGGAACACAACATTGGTCGCGCCGTTCCCCAGATACCCCACGCCCCATCCGATGAACACCTGGTCAACGATGTTGTACAGGGAGGATACCAGCAGGGACAACACGCACGGAACTGCGAATTTCATCATCAATTTTCCGATGGGTGCCTGGGCTAAATACTGATTTGTCTGCTCTTCCACAATGGTTCTCCTTTCAAAATACGGCGGTAACCAAAGCGAAGCATCTCGCTTTGATTACCGCCAAGCAGTAGTATTTTAACAAAGGCACGCTTATTTCGTAATAGTCCACTTTTTACAAAGATTTTTCCAGTTTTTCCCTGTGAAAATTGGTGGATTTTATAGTCAATTCTTTCTGGCGGTAAAACCCCGGGGCCTGTTTCAAACAGGCCCCGGGGCTTTCTGCACGTTTTGGTTTTCCTACGCTTTCAGCAATCTTTTTCTACAAAAACACGCTTCATCAAACCGCAGTGTGGAAGGTTCTCCGAATCACCTCTTCCTGCTGCTCCCGGGAAAGGCGGTTGAAATTCACCGCATAGCCGGAGACCCGGATAGTGAGGCTGGGGTACTTCTCCGGGTGTTCCATGGCATCCACCAGCGTCTCCCGGTTGAGGACGTTCACATTCAGGTGGTGAGCCCCCTGACTGAAATAGCCGTCCAGAATGGCCACCAGATGCTCCTCCCGCTGGGCCTCGTCCTTCCCCAGGGCGTCAGGGACGATGGAGAAGGTGTTGGAGACGCCGTCCTGGCACACGTCCCGGTACGGGATCTTGGCCACGGAGTTGAGACTGGCCAGGGCACCGTTCACATCCCGGCCGTGCATGGGATTGGCGCCGGGAGCCAGGGGCTCGCCCAGCTTGCGGCCGTCCGGCGTGGAGCCGGTTTTCTTGCCGTACATGACATTGGAAGTGATGGTAAGCGCGGAGAGGGTGTGGATCGCGTTGCGGTACAGGGGGTGCTTTTTCAGCTCGTGGGAGAAGGTCCGCACCACATATACCGCCTCGTCATCGGCCCGGTCATCGTCGTTGCCGTACTTGGGAAACTCGCCTTCCGTGACGAAATCCACAGCGATTCCCTGCTCGTTGCGAATGGGGCGCACCGTTGCATAGCGGATGGCAGAAAGCGAATCCGCCGCAACAGAGAGACCGGCGATGCCAAAGGCCGTGAGCCGCTCCACATGGGTGTCGTGGAGGGCCATCTGGCTGGCCTCGTAGGCGTATTTATCGTGCATGTAGTGGATAATGTTCACCGTGTCGGCGTAAAGTTCCGCGGCATAGGCCAGGACCTTGTCGTAGTTGGCCCGGACCTTTTCATAGTCCAGCACCTCGTCGGTGATGGGCTCGATGCCGGGGACGATGGTGGTGCCGTAGCGCTCGTCCACGCCGCCGTTGATGGCGTACAGCAGGCACTTGGCGATGTTGCACCGGGCACCGAAGAACTGCATCTGCTTGCCCACCCGCATGGCGGAGACACAGCAGGCGATGGCATAGTCGTCACCATAGACCGGCCGCATCACGTCGTCGTTTTCGTACTGGATGGAGTCCGTGGCAATGGACATCTTGGCGCAGTAGCGCTTGAAGGGTTCCGGCAGGTGCTCGGACCAGAGTACGGTGAGGTTGGGCTCCGGCGCGCTGCCCAGATTGGTGAGGGTATGGAGGCAGCGGAAGGAGTTCTTTGTCACCAGGGTTTTGCCGTTGATGCTCATGCCGCCGATGGACTCGGTGACCCAGGTGGGATCGCCGCCGAAGAGCTCATTATACTCCGGGGTGCGCAGATGGCGCACCAGACGCAGCTTGATGATAAACTGATCCATCAGCTCCTGGGCGCCTTCCTCGGTGAGGATGCCCCGCTCCAGGTCCCGCTGGATATAGATGTCCAGGAAGGAGGAGGTCCGGCCGAGAGAGGTGGCAGCGCCGTTGTTTTCCTTGATGCCGGCGAGATACGCCATATACAGGAACTGCACCGCCTCATGGGCATTTGCGGCAGGCTGAGAGAGGTCCACTCCATACCGGGCAGCCATGGACTTCATCTTTCCCAGAGCCCGGATCTGCTCCGCCACTTCCTCCCGCAGACGGACGCGGTCCTGGTCCATGGGGCCGTCCAACTCCTCCAGATCCTGCTGCTTGAAGGCCACCAGCCGGTCAATGCCGTAAAGAGCCACCCGGCGGTAATCTCCGATGATGCGGCCACGGCCGTAGGCATCGGGCAGCCCGGTGAGGAGCCCTGCGTGGCGGGCATCCCGGGTACGCTTGGGATAGGCATCAAAGACGCCCTCGTTATGGGTCTTACGGTACTCACCGAAGTGCGCGGCGATCGCAGGGTCCAGCTCGTAGCCATACTGCTCCAGAGCGGATTTGGCCATCCGGGTGCCGCCGTAGAGGTTCACGATGCGCTTGAGCGGTGCATCGGTCTGCAGCCCCACAATGACCTCATTTTCCTTGTCAATGTAACCGGGGGCAAAGTTGTCGATGCCGCTGATGATGTGGGTCTCCACATCCAGGACGCCCTTCTTGAGCTCCTGGAGCAGCAGCTCCTCACACTTTTTCCAAACCTTTTGGGTGCGCTGAGTGGGACCGGCCAGGAATCCTTCGTCGCCGTCATAGGGGGTGACGTTCTTCTGGATGAAGGAGCGCACGTCCACCGTCCGCTGCCACTGACCACCCTGAAATCCGTCCCACTGGGGGTATGCCATCATGCCCATTTTGTAATCCTCCTCATTTCGTATCCTTGTTTCAAGTGCAGGAGATCTTCGTCCGATCAGGCACGCTGGTTCCAAGTCCGAAACCACTTTTCTTCCAGCGCAGCGCAGCGGGCCTTGTCCATCTCCGGGACGCCCTCCAGGGAGTAGGGACGACCCAACGCAGCGTACTTCTCCACGCCCATGGTGTGATATGGAAGCAGCTCCACCCGCTCCACCCGGGGCAGCGTCTCCACATAGTCCCGCAGCGCCGCCAGGTGCTCTTCTCCATCGGTGAGGCCGGGAACCACCACATGGCGCACCCACATGGGAACTCCCGCCTTCCGGACCGCCTCTGCAAAGGCTTGAGGCCGACGGATCTCACCGCCGGTGAGGGCGTGATAGGCATCCGGGTCCTCGTGCTTAACGTCGAAGAGCACCAGGTCGGTGTTGGCCAGGATGGCTTCATAGTCCCCCTTTCCTGCTCCGGCGGTATCCAGACAGGTATGGATGCCCGCCTGGTGAAGCCGCTCCAGCATTTCAGCGAGAAATTCCGGCTGCATCAGCGGCTCCCCGCCAGAAAAGGTCACTCCGCCGCCCCGCTTGAAGTACGGCCGAAAACGCAGGAGCCGTGCAGTCAGCTCCTCCGGTGTGACGGCCGTGCCGCCACCCTCCTGGGTGTCTGGGTTATGGCAGTACCGGCACCGCAGCGGACAGCCCTGCAAAAACACCACCGCCCGCACTCCCGGTCCGTCCACCAGTCCCATGGATTCCACGGAATGGATGTGTCCGGTCAAGGAGATCTCCTTTCCGCCCGGGCATAAAAAACACCGTCCGGGCACTTGAATGTGCCCAGACGGTCGGCAATTACAAAATCATACTCCACGTGGTTCTCCCACTTCCGTCAGTCATATGATCTGTTTTCAACATACAACATTCGCCCCGCAGCTGTCAACGGAAAGTGAAAAGATCATACCATTTTCTCTATTTTGACAAAAGCTACCCTTCTGCCCCTTTCCCCGTTGTGCGGATTGCAGCACTACCATCCGCTGATACTGCCTTGTCCTCGTTTATGGAGGGAATTGACTCATGGGATGCTGCACAGTGGGATCCGCTGGCCAAGGTTTATAACCGTACCGTATTTCGAAGCGAAGTGTAAAAATACATGACCGCGCCTGGCCAGAAATGGAAAGGAGTGCTGGTCCTGCTGCGATTTTCGTGAAAATCTTTTCACTTATAATATCTCTGAAAATTAGAAAAGTCTCCAAATAAATATGAAATAAAAACATTAAGAAGTGTAGCTTATTCTATTGTTGCACAAAAAATGTAATCTGGATTTGTTTTAGGCATATAGAACGCATATTATATCCCCTTATGCTGATTTATCTGCTCTTCCACAATGGATCTCTTCTTAAAAATATAGCAGTAACCAAAGCGAATCATCTCTCTGATTACCGCCAAACAGTCGTATTTTACAAAGGCACGCTTATTGCGTGACAGTCCACTTTTTCCTTGAAAATTGGTGAATTTTCTGAACCAGGCAGTCATTCCCCGATTTTCGGCATAATGCCTCAGGATCGGGGATCGCACACCGCCGCGACAAACACTCCTTTGCCCAGGCTGCTTAAAAAGAAAACGACTCCTGGATTCCCGTCATTGTGCGGAATTCCGCAGTGGCATGTCCCAAGTGAAACATGCCAAGTTTTTTTCCCGTGGTCTCATTGTAGATTTGCTGCAGGAAAGGTGCAGCTGCAATGGCGGCATCGGCGATCTCATTGTCCGTCTCGAAAACCGCCTTGCCGTAATAGCGCAGGAATTCACGGTCCTTGCAGACGCAAAGTTCCACATTCGGATTTCCCTGCATCTGACGATAGACCGCCTTGAATGTACCGATGCCAAAATAGAGGTTGTCTCCAACCAGCATATGCAGACCGATCGGCCTGCATTTGGGCCGATCTCCATCAACTGTCGTCAGGTAAACGACGGGGGCTTCTTTGAGAAATTGCTCAACTTTTTCAATGTTCTTGATATCGTATCTCCTCAAACTATAATTCCAAAATCGCACATTGGTAGGTTCCAATCCGCTTTCCAGGCATTGGGATTCCCTCTGGTTTTCTCAGCAGCTGCGTGGGGGGAGACGTCAGCCTACCAACGTGGAACAGCCCGCTTATCGGCCGATTGGCAGAAAGCGGACTGTTCCACAAAGTAAAAAGAGGTAAATGGGGATTATTCCGGCTGCTTGACGCCTAGGATCTCCCGGGCTTCAGCTGCCGTTGCAACCTCTCTGCCTGACATTCGGCAGAGAGAAACTGCCTGTTTGACAAAGGACTCATTGGTGGCAGGGACACCTTTCTCCAGCCAGATGCCATCTTCCAGCCCCACCCGGATGCCGGTTGCGCCGGCGGCGAGGCCGGCCAGCATCATCGGCATATGCGCGCGGCCAATGCCGGTAATAGACCAGGTAGACCCCGCAGGCATGCAATCCAGCAGGAACGAAACGTTCTTGATTGTGCCATGCATCCCGCCGGGAATTCCCATGATAAGCTGGAAATGGCAGGGCGTTTTGAGAATTCCATCTTTGCAGCACTGGATCACGTTGTTGAACATGGCGGTATCGAAAATCTCAATCTCAGGTTTTGTGCCGGTTTCCTGACACACACGCCCCAACCGCTCCATCAAAGAGGGAGGATTGAAATAGACAAAGGTACCCCAGTTGATGGACCCGGGATTATAGGAGCACATTTCGGGGCGGATTGCCTCGATGTGGGCAGTTCTGAGCTCATCGCTGCCTGTTCCGCCGGTAGAGAGGTTGAGAATGGCGTCAAGGCCCTCCGCATTCAAGGCGGCCCGCGCAGCAGTATAGGCATCAATGAAACGCTGCGTTTCCATGCTTGCATGGCCTTCATCATCCCGGACATGAATATGGACGATGGCCGCCCCCGCCTTCACGCAGGCCACAGCGTCCCGTGCAATCTCCTCAGGGGTATAGGGAACCGCGGGATTCATCTGCTTAGTAGTACCGTTTCCAAGCAATGCAGCAGTTACGATCAGCTTGTTGTTCATGAAATGCATCCTTTCTTTCTGTGAAACTTGAATCAGACTTCCATCGCCAATTGATAACCGGCCAATACATCTTCCTGAATCCGCCCAACTTTTGCTGCATCCCCGATCACCCGGACATTGGGATGCCGGCCCTGAAGTGCAGCCGCGATCTTTCCGCAGGAGCGGACACCCTTGCACATGACGGCTTTATCGCAGGGCAATTCAAAAATCTCGCCGGTATCCACCTTCTGATAGACCACACGGTCCGTTCCGATCTTCAAGAGCTTTCTGCCGGTCATGATGACGGCGTTATCCTGCTGCAAAGAGCGCAGGATCTCTCCGATGACCACGCTGCTGCCGCCGCCGGAAGCGATCCGGGAAGATTCACCGATGATGGTGACCATGTTGCCCCGGGCCGTCAGATACTCTGCCGTCTCCAGACTGGTCAGGCCGGTGCCGAAAAGGACCACGCTCTGATTGGTCAGCTGACACTTGCCGGAGAGGATTTCCACAGGCGTAGTAAGCAGCGGGCCGTCAATTCCTTCCACCGGAGGCAGATACGGTTCAGAGCCTGTGGCATCCACTACCAAATAGGGCCGCAGCTTGAGGATCTCCTCCGGAGTGACGGCATGGTTCAGGCAGATGTCCACTTCCAGCTTCCGCAGCTGCGTTTCCTCATAGTCGATGAACCACTGCATCTTGTCCTTTTTGGGTGCCTGCGCTGCCAAATAGACCTGGCCGCCCAAGTGTCCCTCCTTTTCATACAGGCAGACCCGGAACTTGCGCTGTGCCAGAATTCGGGCACACTCCATTCCAGCGACGCCGCCCCCGACAATGACGCACAGGCGCCCGTCCCCGTTCTGAACGAGTTCTTTTTTTGCGTATTCTGCGCCGCACTCGGGATTCACGGAACAGAGGATGGTTCCGCCGGCTTTGATGCTGTCGATACAGCGGAGGCAGGAGATACACTTGCGGATATCTTCGGGATGTCCCGCGGCGGCTTTTGCGGGCCATTCAGGGTCCGCAAGGAAACTGCGTCCCATTCCCACAAAGTCCAGATACCCTTCGTTCAAAAGAGACTCAGCGTAGTCCGGATCTCGGATGACCGTAGTGGAAATCACAGGAATGTTCACCATGGTGCGAATGGCCTTGGCCAGATGACGGCGCCAGCCCTGCGGATAGGTGATGGGCTCCAGAGAATGAGAGCGCCCATTCTCCGTTCCGCCGACGGAGACACTGATGACATCCACCGTGTGCTGCTCCAAAAGCTGGCACAGTTTGAGATTTTCATCCAGATGATAACTCTCGTCGCCCATATAGTCCTCGGCTGAAACCCGGACGGAGATGGGATACGCACGGCCAACGGCAGCGCGGACGGCATCCACGATTTCCAAAAGCAGGCGGCAGCGGTTTTCAAAACTGCCGCCGTATTCGTCAGTGCGCTTGTTGAAGTAAGGGCTCAAAAACTCATGCAGAGGATAATGATGCGCCGCATGAATTTCAACACCATCAAAACCGGCTTTCTTTGCCAGGACAGCGGCACGGACAAAGTCCTGAACCAGTCCCTTCAGTTCGTCGTGTTCAAAAGCGCGGGCCTCCTGTTTCAGGAATTTGGATGTAATGCCGCTTGGACCGGGCAGTGGACGGCCTCCGTTGGCAGCGTTGGTGGAGATAACGCCGGGGTGGAGCAGCTGTGGGAAAATGGCGCATCCATACTGATGAATCGTTTGAGTCAGTTTCTGCAGCATGGGAAGCTGACTTTCATCCGTCAGCCAGATCTGGCGTGAGGACCGGCGTCCATGTTCACTGTTGACACAAGCCCCCTCCGTGTAGATCAGGGCCGCCCCGCCTTTGGCACGTTCAGCATAGTAGGCGATAAACTCGTCGGTAATGGTGCCGTCGGTGTTGGCGAGACTGCATCCCATGGGGGTCATCACCAGCCGGTTCTTCAAAGTCAGTTGATTGATGCTTGCAGGAGAAAAAAGAGTGGGATATGGCATCATAATTTCCTCCGTGGTTGTTTGATGGTATCATCATAGCACATCAAAATTAGTAATACAATATTATAACATTATAAATTTAATCGCATACCACACAAAAAATAAGTTGGGAAATTATACGAAATGTAAAAAGCACGCAAATCCCCCGCCTTGACTTGCCGCGAAACCTCATAGTATAATTTATAAATAGTATCAGTGAAAAGAGTACAGGTGATTTTGTGAGCATTATCAATAAACGCAACGCCAGCCAGCTGATTGTGGATTACATTCTGGATCAGATCCAAAATGGCTATTTGAAAAAAGGCGACAAACTGATGACGGAGCACGAGTTCTCCGAATTGCTCGGCGTCAGCCGGATTCCCCTGCGGGAGGCCTTGTGTGCCCTGAGCACGGTGGGTATTCTGGAGTCTCGTCAGGGCGGCGGAACGTATGTCACGACCAAATGCGACCCCAGTGTATTGGGGCGGATGCTCTACGACTATGCCCTGCTGGAGAACGTAGACCTGAAGCAGGTGATCGACGTCCGAATCCTCTTGGAACCGGAGGCTGCCCGGCAGGCAGCCATTCAGGCATCCCAGCGGCAACGTGAGGAGATCTGGGAGATCGCAGAAGCATATCACCAGGTTTCTGAAAATTATTCCGGCGCAGAGCTGGATAACCAGAGAACGGTGGAATTAGACCAGAAATTTCATCAGCTGATTGCTAAGGCAAGCCATAATGATTTCCTCTGGATGATTCTGGCTGTTGCGGGGACCTCTTTCAGCGAACTGAACAACAGCAACTATCTGCTTACCAGCGACCACGGTGCGCAAAACCTGCATATTTTTGCACAGCAGCATATGGATATTGCCCAGGCAATTCTCCAGTCCGATGCAGCAAACGCATGCAAAAGCATGGAAAAGCATCTGCAGTTCATCAAGAAGGCTCACGTTGCAAATCCCGGCACTTGATGTTTCCCAGTGGGATTTTGCAGCTCTTAAAAAATGCCCAAAGGCTGGAAAATAACCAGTCTTCGGGCATTTTTTTGCTTTTCAGCTGTCCATTTCTGCCGGGACTTTGTCTGCCTGACAGCATTTGGCCGCAAAGCAGTCTCAATTTTCCTCCTTGCAAAGAGTCGGGTCTTCAGAATCCTGATACTGAGACAATGCAATGGCCAGCTGGTCCGGACAGGAGGTTCCCTTTTCCAGACACTGGATACCTTTGAGCTGTGCAATGGCATCCTCAGCCCGCATCCCCACCAGAAGACGGCTGAGCGCCTGTGTAAAACCGGGGCAGCCCAATACGAACTCCACAGACCGGATGATTCCGTGATCGAGTTCCAGTTTGATTTCTTTGGCACATGTTCCTTTTGTTTGATAGACCATTTTTTCTTCTCCTGTATCTGGCAATCTTCTCTCTGGTGCTGTATATTGTCAATATAGACCTTCCTATAATGGGAAAGTCAAGCAGAAACATTGGGAGGAAACGCAAGTGCAGGGATATCTTTCGATTGGTGATTTTGCCAGACTTCGAAACGTAAACCAGAAGTCGCTCCGCTATTACGAACGAATCGGCGCACTGATTCCCGCTTACACCGATCCGGACACCGGCTACCGATATTACGCACTGGAACAGCTGGTGGAGATGGATATGATCCTAATGTGTCTGGAGTTGAACATCCCCCTGCGGGATGCGGAACGCTACCGGGAGCCTGACCAGACACTGGACATCCGTCATCTGCTGGAGGATGGCCAGCGGCAGGCCCGGGAAAAGCTCGCGCATCTTCAAAATACCATGAAGCAGATGGAAGAAGCTCTCCACAGGATTGAGGAAAACGAACCCTATCAAAACCAAGACGGGGCCTATCCCCGGCATCTGCGTCGGCGGCTGATTCTGCGGGAACCCTTTACGCCATCCGGCGGAGAGCTGGGGTTTAAGCAGAGTTCCACCAGGATCTTTCTTCGTGGACAATCCCTGGGCCTGCTTCCGGCTTTTACCTTCCCCATCGGATTGATTGCCCGGCGGCATGGTGAAGCCATTCACACCGATATTTTCCTGGAAGTTCTCCAGCAGGCAGAGGACATTTCTGATTTGGAAGTGCTGCCGGAGGGAGATTACCTCTGTCAGCAAAAACCCACCCGGGAGTTGGAGCATGTGGATACTCTGATCACGGAATATTTTTCTCTGCATCAAAATGCACAGCAGCTCATCATTACCAACCTGACATCCGCACATTTTGATCTGAAGGGTCCATTGCTGGAATTACAGGAGCAAATTTAATTCCCAACCAGAAGCGCCGCCGGAATCTTTCCTGCGGCGTTCTTTCTAAAGAGGCCGTTCTTTGAAAACACGTTTCGCCTCTGTCTGCAAACTTTCTCTTGACCTTCCCATTATAGGAAAGTTTATAGTTTTATCCTGTGGGTTTTCCCGTCCAACACAGCATATAAGGAAAGGAACAAGAGAATGGAAACAACAAGAAATCCCCTGGGGTATGAGCCGGTTGGAAAACTGCTCCGAAAATTTGCTGTGCCGAGCATCATTTCCATGGTGGTCAGTACTCTGTATAATATTGTGGACCAGATTTTTATCGGCAGAGGTGTGGGCTATCTGGGCAACGGTGCAACCAACGTCATATTGCCCCTAACCGTGATTGCCCTGGCGCTGGGTCTGATGATCGGAGACGGCACCACCGCTTATTTTAGCCTGTGCCTGGGGCAGAAGGACACCCGGAGTGCCGCACAGGGCGTAGGAAACGCCATTACGCTGACCGTTGCAGTGAGTATCTTTTTAACCGTAGCGTCTTTGCTCTTTCTCAAACCCCTTTGTATCCTTTTTGGTGCAACTGACGCCACCATGCCATATGCACTGGAATACGGGTACATCATTGTACTGGGGTTTCCCTTTTACGCATTCGGTATGGGATTCAATTCTATTCTCCGCGCGGATGGGAGTCCGGTCTACGCCATGGTCGCCACGCTGAGCGGAGCCATTTTGAATACGATCCTGGACCCCATCTTTATTTTCGTCTTTCAGATGGGCGTCACCGGTGCGGCCATCGCCACCGTTCTGGGGCAGATTGTTTCCTGCGTCATCACCCTGTTGTATCTGCGGAAATTCAAATGCATCATCCTCACAAAAGACTGTCTGAGGATTCAGGGCAAGCTCTGCAGAAAACTATGCAGTCTGGGCGTCTCCAGTTTCGTCATGCAGCTTGCAGCCACCATCGTCATCACTGCCATGAACAATGTATTAGTTAAATACGGCGCCGTTTCCAAGTATGGCTCTGAAATCCCGATGACAACGTTGGGCATTACCATGAAAGTCAATCAGATCATCACCGGTATCGTCATCGGCATTGCCGTTGGCTCCCAGCCCATCATTGGGTACAATTACGGGGCCGGAAAGGCCGGGCGGGCCAAAAAGGCCTACTTTTTCGCCATCATCTGCTCGACCGTCGTCATGGGAATGGGAACGGTCCTGTTCCAGCTGTTCCCCCATTTAATTATCAGCATCTTTGGTTCGGAGTCTGCGCTGTACAATGAATTTGCAGTCAAGAGCCTGCGCATTTTCCTGCTGCTCATTGTATTGAACGGATTCCAGCTCTGCACCGGTGTATTCTTTCAGGCAATTGGAAAGCCTGCCCAGGCAACGCTGATCTCCCTCTCCCGCCAGGTGCTTTTTCTGCTGCCCGCGCTGCTGATCCTGCCGCATTTCTTCGGTGTGGAGGGCGCATTGTGGGCTGGACCGGTGGGAGATGCCTGCGCATTCGTGATGGCAGTTTCCTTCGGCGCCGCGGAGCTGAGAAAAAGCAGCCATACTGCCATGTTGCCTGATATCCGGGAATGAATTCAAAATACAACGCTATCATTTAATTTCTGAAATGGAGGAACCCTTATGGCACACGTATTCGATCCGATCACCATTAAGCACCTGTCCCTGGACAACCGCCTTGTGATGCCGCCCATGGCCACCGCAAAAGCGGATGAAAACGGCCGCGTGACCGACGCGGCATGTGATTATTACCGGGAACGGGCTAAATACAGTAAAATTGGACTGATCATTACGGAACACAGCTATATTCATCTTCAGGGGAAAGCACATCCTGGCCAGACCTCTCTTGCTTCCGATGATGTGATTTCCTCTTTTGCACGGCTGACGGACTGTATCCATCAGGAAGGCGTCAAGGTTTTCGCACAGCTCAGCCATGCCGGCTCCGCTGCAATGTCCAAGATCACCGGCCAGTCTCCCGTTGGTCCCAGCTGCGTCTATCATCCCAAGCAGAAGAATGAGCTTCCTTTGGAAATGACGGTCCAGCAGATTCACGAAGTCACCGGCTGGTTTGCCCAGGCTGCCCGGCGGGCAAAACAGGCGGGTTTTGACGGCGTAGAACTCCATTCCGCCCATGGTTACCTACTCAACCAGTTCTTCTCTCCCCTTGCCAACCAGAGAACGGATGCATACGGTGCCCAGTCGGTGGAAACCCGTACCAGATTCCACCTGGAAGTTATTCAGGCCGTTCGGGATGCGGTTGGCGCCGCATTTCCCATCTCCGTACGGCTGGGCGGCTGTGACTATGCGGCCGGAGGCAGTACGGTTGCAGATTGTGTGGAAGCCTGCCGGATTTTTGAAAAGAGCGGCGTGGATCTGCTGCACCTCACCGGTGGTATGAATGGCTATGTGCGTCCCGGCCACAGCGAACCCGGGTATTTCCGGGACCTGTCCATTCCGGTGAAACAGGCAGTCCACATTCCCGTACTTCTGACCGGAGGGGTTACAACACTTTCTCAGGCAGAAACGCTGCTCACAGAAGGCTGCGCGGATCTGGTGGGTGTAGGCAGAGCAATCTACAAAAATGCCCACTGGGCAGATGAAGGCTGATCCACCCTCCGGGCCGATCCAGATCGTTCTCTTCGCCCCGCTGCTCACAGGAAATCATGCAGCATCTCCCGCTGGCTGAAGTTCACCAGAGAGGCCGGCAGGTCTGCCGCATCATCGACGGTTTCTCTCTCCCCCACTCTCCTGTTGAGCTGCTGCTTCGGAACAGCCATGAACCTTTCCACAGCCTCTATCATAAAGGAGGAGGCCTGTCCCAATCGGGACAGGCCCCCTCCTTTTCGCACTCCCCTCCCTGTGTTCGGATGCAGTCATACCGTACCCTTGTCTGTCCCACAGGGCAGACCTTCCATGCTGCCGGCATGGATCTCTGTCAGCCTATGTGCTTACTTCTCCGGACAGGATGTTACCCAAAGCGTTTGGTAGGTTCTGGGAGCCGGTTCTGGCTTTTGTGCACCATAACCAAGTGCAACAGAAACAAAGGCCCGGTAGTCATCCGGCACTCCCAATCTGGAAAGCGCACTGCGCACGGCAGGCTCGTCACAGGTGCCGGAAAGTGTGGTAATCCAGCAGGAGGCAAGCCCCAAGTCAGTCGCTTCAAGGATAGCATTTTCTGCCGCAGCGGCGCTGTCCGCCATGGCATTGCGGTAACCGTTCCGATTGGAAATTACAAGAAGGGCCGGCGCGTTATAAAAAAAGGAATACGCGTCCTCCTTTGCCCACTCTTTACACTTGGCAAAAAACGGAGGATGCTGCTCCGTAAGTCTCAACGCTCTGAAATAGTCCCGGATAACGATTCGGAGATACTCCAGTGCATCTCCGGTAAGCACCATGAACTGCCAAGACTGGCTGTTCATGCCGCTGGGGGCCCACCCGGCCGCCTCCACAATTTTTTCCAGTTGCTCATGGCTTGGCTGCTGATGGGTGTAGCTGCGCACGCTGCGCCGCTGTTTGATGGTTTCCAGCATAATGGTTCTCCTTGTTTCAAAAGTGATGATCGCTGATTCAAAACAGCGGCTGCCCTCTTAGCAGGCAGCCGCTGTTCCGGCGCAGAAATGACTTACTTTTCCCGCGGAGTAAACTTTTCCGCAAGTTTCATGTAATTGGGCACCCGGGTCTTGTCCACATTTACAGCACCGCTGGGATGACGGTAACGGCGCATCTCCTTGTCACGGGGATACTGATACATGCCGCCCAGCTGCATGATGCAGGGTGTGATATCGGGAATCATCTCACCTGCCAGCCGCTCAAATTGATCGATCAAAAGACTGGGGTCCCATGCCGTGTGGGCCAGATTCTCGTAATGATCCGGGATGATGACCTTGCACTGCAGGGCATCGGCCAGACGCACCACATCATAGGGACTCATCTTGTCCGTGGCACCGGGACGGTTGTAGCCCATATCCGTGGTCACGACGTCGATGTCAAAGAAGTCGGGGAAATAGGCGTAGCCATCGTTGTACCAAGTGTCTCCGGTAAACAGAATGTTGCCGGCGGAGGTCTTGATCAGATAGGACACACAGCAATCATCATAAGGAAGCAGGCCCTTTCCGCCGCCGGTCCGAATTGCGGTGTCGTCGTAGCAGGGCAGCACCTGCACGGTGGCACCGGGCACCTCGAAGGTGTCCCCCACTGTGACCTCATGGATGCGCTGGTCGGGAACTTCAAATTCGGAAAGACGTTTCGTTACGGTTTTGGGACCATAGAACGGACAGTTATTGGTCTGGGCGGCCGCCTTCACGGAATAAATATCGCAGTGATCCTGATGAACATGGGTAATGAGGCAGGCATCCAGTCTGCCAAATTCCCAGGGATCAATGATGACGGGGGGCAGATTCAGCCAGTTCAGGCTGTCCGCGCCGCACTGACGGCACACGCCGCAGGAGCTGATCTCCGTGTAGCCGGAGCCCCCAGCAAACATGTCGATCCAGAGGATACCGCCCTCGTCGGTTTTCAGGATCCAGGAGGCACCTTGGATCCACCACATGGCCACCTGTCCCTTGGGTACCTGGTAGCTCTGGATCTGCTTGTTTAGATAGCTGCCCCAGCCGGGGAAGCACTCATGCAGCCAGGTTTCCCGGTCCAGGGGGTGGTTGGTGTTGGTGTAGGTGCCGGAGACCAGTCCGCGCCCGTCGCTCATTTGTACCATAGTAATCACCTTTCTAATTCTAATTTGCAGGATTTTCTCAGTCTTTACCAGACAACTTCTTGGTGCCCGGCTTTGCAAAGGTCTTGTAACCAATGAAGGTATAGAGGATGCCAACCACAATCAGAACCACCAGGACATACTGGATCGTAACTGCCAGTCCCCGGAAGTTCAGCCACCACAGGTAGATGGACAGTAGCGTAGGAATCCACGTCAGGGCGTAAAGGGCACCCTTGGACATATGCCACTTGGACTTCTCCCAGATTTCGGGGTACAGCTTGGGAACCGCCAGAAGGCCAAAGTTGGGGATAATATTTACCAAGATCTGGAGGTTGGTGGATGCCTTCATAATATTGGTGTTGGCGTTGCCGATCCCATCAGCGGTAATGAAGAACAGAGGGATGATCGCGGCGATCAAATAGATAGCCTGGATCCGATAAGGAACACCGTGCTTGTTGGTCACACCGAACCACTTGGGGAACCAGCCGTCCTCAATGGCAGCCTGCACGGGAGTGGAGTACCAGCCGAAAGAGCCGTTCACGGTAGTGGCAATGGCAAGGCACGCACCGCCGAAAATGAAGAAGTACTGCAGCGGAGTCATATCCTCAAAAATTGCGGCCGCGGCATTGATCACGGAGTTGGAAGGGCCTTTGAACAGCAGCGTACCAGCCATGGTGGCGCCGCCATCTTCCATGCTGACCATGGGCAGAGCCCCCGTGGTTGCAAGCGCGATGCCGGCAAAGAGCAGTCCGGCGCACAGCGTGATCAGGAAGCAAGCCTTGGGCAGATTCCGCTCCGCGTCTTCCACGGCACCGCCCAGCTCCAGCATGGCCATGCCGCCGCCCATGCAGAACACCAGCAGGGCCACCGCGCTGAAGAAGCCGCTCATGCCGTTGGTGAGAAACACTTCTTTATTGAACACAAATGTGGTGTCCATATTGATAATGCCGAAAACAATGAACGCTGCGTAGGCCAGGAACAAAATACAGTTCATGACCTTCTGTGCCTTTGCGGCACTCTTCATTCCAAAATAGTTGGTGATGTAGAAGATAATGCCGCATGCAGATGCCACGATCTTCGGGTTCAGCGTCGTAAACACAGATGTGAAGAAGATGGCGAATGCAGTGATGTTTGCAAACATTGCGATCCGGCCCAGGAAGAAAATCCAGAAGTAGAATCCGCCCATGGCAGGACTGAACGCCTCTTTACTGAGCGAATAGGACACGCCCTGCCGAGGCACGATGGACGCGGCAATAATGACCGGCAGCATCATAAAGAAAATGGCGAAAGCGCCTACGATATAGGCGAGGAAAGTGCTTCCGCCGGTATACATCGCCGATACACCGGTCAGAGAGAAGACTGCTGAGCCCAAGGTAAAGCCCAGGCCGATTGCGAAGAGTTCACTGAAGGTGAGCTTTTTCATGTTCCAAAATCTCCTTTTCTCTTGTTACAGTTTGGATGCAGCAGTGCGTGATGACTTCCGAACAAGTGATCCCTCCCCCAAATTTATAATGTAACATTATGATATTAATTTTATAGAAAATGTCAATACTATCACAAAATTTATTTAATTTTTGTTATATAAGCAAAATTTCAGCCTAAAATTCTGTGCAAAAAAATATTATTATAATGTTGTATTACAAATTTAAGTTTGTTATGATAATTTCCAGAAAACAAATCGTGCCATCCAAATGGCCCTGTATTGGACAAGCAACTTTGAAGGAGGATCTGGAATGCTGAAAGACTTTTCACAAATAAAGGAACAACTGTCGGCCATGACGAAAACGCCGCGGCTTGGTGTGATTGTCGCTCAGGATGAGCACACCATGGAGGCAGTCGCCAGAGCAGCCACGGAGGGCTTGATCGAGCCGGTGCTCTATGGCAGACGGGAACTGATTGAACCGATCTGGGAACGCTTTGCCCCTGAAAAGGCGCTGCCTGTCGTTGTGGAGGAGGAAGATGAACAGCACTGCGTGTCCGATGCTCTCGCGGACGTCCGGTCTGGCCACCTGGACTGCATCATGAAAGGCAAGCTGGAGACCGCTGTCTTAATGAAGGCAGTGGTCAACAAGGATACCGGCATTCGGAAAAGCAATGCCCTTTCCATGCTGGCCGCCGTACAGTCCCCCTATTATCACAAGGTGTTCTGCGTAACAGACATCGGGCTGATGATGTATCCCGATTTGCAGCAGAAAAAGGCCATTTTGGAAAATGCGGTGCATCTGTTCCGGGCACTGGGCGTGGAGCAGCCCAAGGTTGCGGTCCTGGCGGCTGTGGAGAAAGTGAACCCGAAAATGCCGGAGACCGTGGATGCGGCACTGCTGAAGGAAATGAACGAAAAGGGCGAGATCCAGGATTGTATCGTGGAGGGGCCCATTTCCTACGATCTGTGCATGGACCCCGAGGCAGCCGCAATCAAAGGGTACAGCAGCCCGGTGGCGGGAGACCCGGATATCCTGGTGGTCCCCAATATTGTGGCAGGCAACATTCTGATCAAGAGCCTGACCTGCACCGGCAACGCAAAGACCTGCGGTGCAATCTGCGGCGCGCAGGTTCCCGTGGTAATCAGTTCCCGCTCTTCTCCTGCGGAAGACAAGTATATGTCCATTGTTCTGGCAGCCATTACCGGCAGCCGAAACCTATAAATGCAAACACGGAGGAGGAAACAGGCAATGAGTCAACGTGAAGCAGTGATTGTTGCATATGGCCGTTCGGCGTGCTGCCGGGCAAGAAAGGGCGGACTGGCCACCACCCACCCCGTTGAGTATTCCGCACAGGTCCTCAACGGCGTACTGGCAAGAGTACCGAAACTGGACCCGTCGTACATCGACGATGTGATCTTGGGCTGCGCCATGCCGGTCAATCAAATGGATTTTAACGCAGCGAGGATGATTGCGCGCCGCGCAGGGCTTCCTAACAGCGTCCCCGGACAGACGATCAACCGCTTCTGCTCTTCTTCCCTGCAGGCGGTCGCAACAGCGGCAAACGCGATTCTGGCGGGGCAGATGGACTGTGTGGTGGCAGGCGGAACGGAGTCCATGAGTATGTGCTTCCGTCCCTGCCCGGATGAGTACAAGGACGCATGGCTGGATGAACACGACATTGGAACCTATATGTCCATGGGGGAAACCGCGGAGCGGGTGGCTGACCGCTACGGCATCACCCGGGAAGAGATGGAGGCTATGGCCGTGGAGTCCCACCGTAAGGCCCATCAGGCCCAGCTTTCTGGAAAGCTGGCTCCCAGCATTATCCCGGTCACCAACGACCACGGTCAGCTTTTGACCCAGGATGAGGGCATCCGCCCGGACACCTCCATGGAGACACTGGTAGGCCTGAAACCCTGTTTCCGGGAAAACGGCCGGGTAACGGCAGCCACTTCC
>ENA-OPBO01000565-OPBO01000565.1-human-gut-metagenome-genome-assembly--contig:-NODE-565-length-31209-cov-3.460101_pt1 | contig 31209 bp, 40 predicted proteins | sample MGYA00241071_ERZ501458 | MGnify/ENA primary metagenome ERZ501458 (study PRJEB25962, sample SAMEA2042509) | human gut metagenome | biome: human gut; feature: human-associated habitat; material: faeces... | reverse complement strand
CCGTGCATGCCGATAAATGGCCCCATATAGCTCTCGAGCAGCCAGTAGCGTACACCCGGAGCGACATATAGGTTACGGAACTGCCGGTTCTTGCTGAAGCGGAACGGGTTATACTGCACGGGCAGGTGAAGCGACCATTTACGGCCCAGGGTCATGGATGCCTCCAGGTTCAGGTTGGTCGTAGCCAGACCCAGGACATTGGTACGCAGGGAATAGGACTGGGCCGATACCCCTAAGGCAAAGGCAAGCAGGCTTCCCAAAAGAAATGATCTCTTTTTCATGCCGGCTGTTCCTCCTTTTGCTTAATGACAGTCACTTCCCAGGCTGTCAGCGTATTGAACCAGCGGTTCTCCCACTGGCGGGCGGAGATGTCAAACCGTACGTGTACGGTCATACCTACCTCGACGGCGTACCGCTCGATGTTGGCGTTCATCAGCTGCAGGCATACGCTCTGCGGTTTGCTCTCTTCTGTCTCCAGAACGAATTCCCGGCTTTTCCATTCATTGCCGGTAGTCTTGCCGATCCCGTCCTTGACGGGAAGTACGGCGATGATTTTTCCTCGTATTTCCATTTTTATCAATATTGGGTTTTTAATGGTCTGTTTATTTTCGCACTCCCTCCGGCAGGCTGTCACAGCTTACCGCAGGGCTGCGAAAAGGAAAGGATACACCCTGACTGTTTTATTTGAGATGAAAGAATGAATGTGTCACTTTAAACAGGGGTATCCTGATTCTATATATTACTGGTCTTTAGATCGCTGTTTTATATTTGGCCGGCACGCCTATTCTTTCCATACGGCCAGAAAACGCCTGTACCGTTCCCGGGCCCTGGCTTCGTCGATAACCTCCATTTCTATAACCTTGCAACCCTCTGACCTTTCTCCGGTCTCTTTATGAAAGGAACCGCAGGAAATTGGGATGCTTAGCGGGTAGAAATAGGTTTCGAAGCTCTCCTGCCTGTTCAGGAACCGGTCGGATAATAATACATATTCAATGAGATTCTCTTTACCGTGCATGACCTTCCCGAATTGCCCGATTATCAGCTTGTCGGGAGAATATGGAATGTAGTCGGCCTTTCCGGCTTCTTCATTTAGTTCGGCATACAGGTCAGCCTTAAGATCATCCGGCGGAAGATCCTCTTTTTTATCAGGCATGACCGCACCTGTCCTGTCCCCGATTGGCTTGCCTATCGCTGTCGCGGGGTTTCTTCGGGTTCTTATCCGTGTATATATAATGTAGGGCAGAACGACAGTTAAACCGCCTATGCAGCCACAAATGATGGTTTCTATGATATTCATCTTTTTATTTATTAATTAACTTCATGTATGTAATTTATAATCTATATTTGTATCCTAATATTTAATGTTTTTGTCAGCTTGGTCTGGGAAGATAAAGCTATGTATTGTTTGTTTTGTTTGTGTAGTCTCCGGTTGTTAAGCGTAATGGCCGGAGATTTTTCTGTGTTTATTTTATTCATATTTTTCACATTCATATTTTGCTTCTCTGATTTCTTTTTCATATCAGGAACACCAATAGTAGGGCTGATATAAATCCGGTGAACTTACACGTATCACATAAATGGATTTGAATCATTCCTTATCAGTTTCTATCCTTGGTACAAAGCAGGTATGTGCCATAAACGAAAGGAAAACATATACTCAGTAAGAGGAGTATCCGGCTTCCTATGGAAGGGGTGGAGGACAGGAACTCCGCTCTTGCGGCGAGTCCGCAAAGGTGTGCTGTCCCATGTATCCAAAAAAATATTCCCAAGAATTTACGGCTCATAATCATCTTATAAAAGAGGCTGTTCCCCTTCTTCCGGGGGATGCCCTTGTTTTTGTCACAATCTTGTTCCTTCATTTTTTCAATCATTGTTTTTTCAATCATTTGTTTTTTCTTTCCGGGGGAAACGGAGATATTTTCTCAGGATATAACCGCAGTTCTTTGACAGGCGCAGGCGGAAGGTCTCCTCACAGGGGAGTACCTCCAGTGTTACCACTACGGGTGAGTCCTGCCAGGTGATCTTGGGGAATACCTCCCGGAGTGCCCCTTGGGAAACCTGCAGGGCTTCCTCCCCGTTCCAGATCCCCGCATCCCTTTCGGGCTTGTAGGTAAAAAGGTGCCCCGTGCCGGCATAGTCCACGGCATACCAGTATGTGCCCTTCATTCTTTACCTCCTGTCTTTTCCCCGAGAAAGAAACCGGTTCCTTCTCCCAGAAGGTTTCTTACTTTCGTAATCGAAATAATACATACCAGGTTATCCGGCTTGCCTTTCACGTGGATGGTCCATTGGATGCTCTCCCGGCCGCTTGCCGCATCCAGATGCAGGGGTTGTGTACGCGGATACTTGGCGTCAAGCTCCCCGATCCGGCAGTGGAGTTCCTCTTTCAGGTCATCCAGAACCTCCCTGTTCTTTATCAGGCTGTCCTTAAGCTTCAGGACATATTCCTGGAGCTCGCTTCCCTTCCGGTTCACCGATGCGTATGTCTGTATGTAATGTATGAAATACATATGGCTGTTATTTAATGGGTTCCTGTCTTTTATCCTGTATCTCCATTCTCCGCGTGATACGTCTACGGCTTATATATCTCAGACAGACCGTCAGTAAGGCCAAGGCTGCGATTACCGTAAGTCCGGCCGGCACAAGAGGGGAGCGTGCCAGGTTAAACGCGAAGGGTACCGTCGATATCCCGAAAGCCGAAAAGAGGGAAACTGCAAACAGAAGCGTCCAGAAGACGGAATTCACGAGTCTTTCCTTTTGGATCATTCCCTCTATGGAACTGTCCCGGAGATACTTTCCGGCAGGCAGTGTTTCCTCAAAGAGGATGGACTGGTTGTAGCCGCAGCTCTCCTCCTGAGACTGTCTTGAAAAAGCACTCTGCACTTTCCACAAAAGGGGTATCTTCATCTTCATTATAGGAGATATGAAATGTAACCGCTACGTTCCGTAACTCCTGGTTCATTCGGGAGATTGTATCGGAGCACTCCCGGCTTTTGGCTTCCAGAAAAGAGCGGAAGTCGGGGGTTGACAAGGCATACTTCCAGATACGCCGGCTTACTTTCCGGGAGAACCTGTAGTCTTCGTCGCAGTATGTGTAAATGGTCTGTATGTTATATGTAATTTCCATTCCTGTTCACTTGATGCATTATTCTATTTCTTCGCCCCATAATTCCACGTCAGTGGGGGCATGTCTGATTTGGTATCCCATCCATAAGATGACCGGGATATACAGGACGATAAGCGGTATTCATACTGTCATCATACATTTCCTCCGTTTATTTGCCGGTGCAGGCTGATACTCCGTCCGTCATCCATTCCGGAGTGGTAAGCCGAATAGTCCGTCTTTGTCTTTCTGGGCTGTACTTTGGCACTGCACGTCCCGATTGTTTCCAGGTATCTCTCGATAAGAGCGTTATGGCAATGCACCAGAGCGGTTTCACGCACTTCTTCCGCCGAAGTGCTTCGCATCGCTTCAAACCGGTCTCTTAGTCCCGGTGTCACGCCTTCGAGGTACGAACGTATATACTTCTTCCTGTACTTCTCGGTACGGTAATATCCCCGTTTGATCGATACATATTCCATGTGCCTTTTATCTGCCAGCCGGCGGAAAGTGGTGCGTAGATAATCATACAGCACGGTTACGCCTGCAATATTCTCCTGCGTACCCACAATCAGCATGTCGGTGGTTCCCCGGTAACGGAGCATCCGGCAGTAATTGTATTCGCACAATACGCGCAGCAGGTCACGCTTCCAGTAGTTGCCGAAGCTGTCCTTATAACTGATCGCTCCGGATTCCCTGATTTCAAACACCGTCTCCGGCCGCTTTTCGTTCACGTCAAGCAGGGAAAGGTTATATTCCTTCAGAAGCCGGTTCACATGGGTGGCGGCAGCTTTGGCCTCGCCTTCCGAGGTGGTCGATTCCTTCAGGCGTATCAGTTTCCGGATACGTTCCAGGATCTTGTCCGGTATGTCATTTTCCTGTTTCATTATTGTTTTGTTATCGGTTCGTAAATCCGGCCGGTTAAATGTTCCGTTTGCCGGCTCTTCACATTTCCCGCCCGCTTGCCGGGCACTTGATTTTCTGCAAAAACTCGTTGAAGTCATTGCATGACGGATACAGGCGTTCCGCCTCGTTCACCAATACCGTGTCCTTGGGAAGGAAATGCCGCATCTTTCTCAGGGCCTCGCGCCCCGGAGCGTCGTTATCCAGGAAAGCGTGTACCTTTTCATACCTTGAAAGAAAATCCTTTGACCGCTCAACGATGGAGGTGGAATTCAGGACGCACAGGTCCAACTGTCCCAGTGCCGGCATCTGGGGATGATCCTTCGCGTATTGCTTGAAACTCAGCAGGTCGAAGAACCCCTCAAAAACGGCACAGGACCTGTTGCCTGCGGCCAGGCCGGTAATGTCCTTGGCAGTGGCACATCCCTTGAATATGCTGTTACGCAGTTCGAAACCTCCGTGGTCGTTGGCGAAGCCCAGCGCATATTTCTCGCGGGGATTCTTCTCGAAGCAGTAATGCACCTCCACGCAGTGCTCACGGACGATATCCGCGTCGATGCCCCGTGAAGCGGCATAGTCAAGCAGGTGCCCGTTTTCCACCGGAATGATTTTCAGGAGAGTCATCCCGGAGGCTTTCTGTACCGGTACCGGCCTTGGCTGCGGAATCATGCCGGAGGAAAAGCCCAGTTCTTCGATCTCTTTCATTGCCTGTGGGAAAGAGCAGTTCTGGATGCGCATGACCAGATCCACAACCCTGCCGTGGCTGCTGTCTCCGAAGTCATACCAGCGGTTCTCGTTCCTGAAAACCTTGAAGCTCGGAGAGCTATCGCAGCGGAAAGGGGAGCGGTACATGTCATATCCTCCATACCGCCGGGAAGGTTCGTAACCGTAGCGGGAAAGAATATCTTCCAAGGGGATTGAATTGGCTTCCTGTGATGTCATGGCTTATATTTCGTTAAGTTTCAACCAGTTTAAATTCAGATGTTTATGCCGGTACAGCCCTCCGCATCCGACTCAGGAGGAACATGGTGGGGCTTTTGATCTTTTTGTTTCCCCAGGTCTCCTTCAGGGCTGTATCCAGTACCAAGGGTGCAACGGAGGCAAGCTGGAGGATTTCCTGCTGGTCCTTCACCGGAACGCCCAGGAGCTCGAGGGTTTTACGCCGGGTGCGCAGGATCTCCTCCTGTTGCCTGGCACGCTCTTCAGTTCCGTGTTCGGCATTATACTTGGCTATATAGTTCTTAATCAGGGGATACAGGTAATTTTCCTTGGTCAGTTGGAAATTGCTTTGCTCCATGTCAGAGATCGCCTTTTCGATAGGGAAATCCGGATAACGGCTTTTCAGGAGCCGTACCCATTGAATGATGTTGGAATCCACGCCCAGATATTGGAGCTTCCCTGAAAGAGAATTTCTCTCCTCCTCCCTCTCCGGAGTGTAGCCGGACTCTCCGGAGGGGTTTGGGGAGGATATATTTTCTTTTCTTTTATTTTGTGGTCTATTTTCGCGAATTATTCCCGATTCTTCGCGAACTACCCCGGCGGCGCTTTCCGGTTCTTGCAGCCTGCGTTTAAAATCCGCAATGGCTTGCATCAGTTCCGTATCCTTCTCTTTTTCGCCACTCCGCGCGGGTTCCGCAACAGGTGCTGTATGGGTGGCGGGACAGGGAGCGGCAACCTGCGGGGAAGAGGTGACGGCCGGGGCAGCCGCGTTCAAAAGCAGGTAGTCATCCGCGATGGAAGGCTTGCGGTGGATCGACTTGCAGATGCCCATATACCTGTTCTGTATCTCCTCGCTGGTGAGGACCTGGCGGCTCCGCCAAAGTCCTTTGTCGAAAAGCCCCAGCTCGGCGCAATAGTCGACAATACCCGCGATGCGTTGCTCGTCCATGCGGGAATAGTCCGAGACGTCGAACAGGCCGTCGGAGTCCATGATCATGTAATAGCCTTCCACGCGGTGGATCTCGTTCACGATGAAATGGAACACGGCCCAGCCCTCCATCCCGAATTTATTTTTGAGTCTCTTGACTTTGGGGTCATAAAAATGATCGGTATCGAACCCGTAATAGGTGAAACCTTTTTTAGCTGTTCTTGGCATAAACTTATGTATTTATTAGTGGATAATAACCTTATGAATCAACTGGCCGAAAGAGCGAACTCCTCTTGGATGTAGCCCATGCCGCATAACTTGAGGTAGTCCTGCTGGATGGCGGCAGAAGTCAGTACTCCGTGCTTCCTGTACAGTTCGTCATTGAACAGGCCGACCTGTACGCAACCGTCCACGATCCGGGTAATGTCTTCCAAAGAGGCATTCCAGTAAGAGGCAACCGCACGCGCGGTCTCCTCACACCAGGGAAGGAAATACTCCCCCTTGTAGAGGGCCTCACTCACCAGATAACGGTAGATGCTGTAGCCACCGAATCCGTAATTACGAGTCAGTCTCCTGACTTTCATATCAGAAAATTGCGAAGTGCTGATCTCATAAGAGGGACGGACTTCGCACCCATGCCGCTGTGCATGTCCCGAAAGAGAGCGGCAGGTACCGGTTTGACGTTGGGTATTCATATATTTAGTTTTAATTATTGTTTCTCTCCATGAAATAAGAGGATAGCCCTCTGTATTTTCAATAGCCATTCAGGGAGGCTGATCCGGTATGTGGTTCTTTCATGAATCACTCTTTTTATCACATTTATTAATCGGTATCCTCACTTCTTTCCCATACCACGAACACCAATAGTAAGGCTGAAACAGATTAGGCGGATGTGTACAATACTTACACATCTCACATAAATGGATCTGAGTCATTTCTATTCGGTTAGGAATTAAGTTTTGATAAAATAAAATCAGCTAATTCTTGCGTCTCTTTTTCGGTTTCTTGTTCTTGAACTTGACAAATGAACCTCTTTATATTAAAGAACTGGCCATCAGATGAACCTTCAATGATATAAGTGCCTTTACGGTCTGTCGTTTTTACAAATTTTGTTTTCATTTCTTTATTGTTTTGAATCAAACAAAAACATGAATTATTTCACCATGAGTATCTTTCATGATTTTACAGGGACACGTACCTTGACGGTAATGTAAACATGTTGTATTACATTCTTTGGTGCATACATGACCAATGACCGTAAACGGGACATCACTATCTATCAGTCCTCCTAATTCATCATTATCATTCATAACGAATATTTCACCACGAATTTCAATTGCTAAATATTTCCGTTTCATTTCCTGTTCTGTTATTAGCTATTCATTGTTTTCCATTTCATTGCCACTTTCTGCATTTCATCAAGTATCCCTTCTGAAAATGCATGCCAATCTTCTTTATAAGTTTTAGTACAAAACAGTGGAACCGGGGAATCATTCAAATAAAAATCAATCCATGAATACCCCTTTACGCTATCATAATTGCTTCTTCTATATCTAAGTATAGGACGAAGTTCTCCTGATAGATAAGATTTTTTGTCCTTATCCAAAGCTTCTATTAATAGTTCTTTCCTTTTGTTCATTTCTATTCGATTATCTTCGTTTTTTATTTCTTGATATGCGAGGCAGTAATCGAGTAGATTTTCATAAGGATCTTCAATATCAACATCTACCCCAAAGCATTCTGTCAATTTAGCACAATTTCCACAACAAGGTTCTTCTACATCTTCATATTCCATAGTGTACTCCTTTCTATCTGGTTATTCGTTAATCTCTGGATGGGTTAATATCATCTCCATTCTCTTCAAGTATCTCTGTAATCAAGGACTGAATATCAGTTCCAAGAGTCTTATAACATGCAATCTGTTCTTTTACAGTACCATTGCCCTCAAGTGACGTTTTTTTGAAGCCACCAGAAAGAATATAAATTAATGTATCTAAATCACTTAACAGAATCCTAAGTTCATTTACCTTATCTTTCATAATATTCCTTCCTTCAAGTTTAGAGGATTATTTCACAATCGGATTCAATAAGAAAAAAGATCTCTTTCGTGTCTTTATAAACTCTACGTTTCGCACCAAGAGCTTTCAGTTTCTTATGCGAGATTACCACTCTGACATCTTCAACTGAATCTATACCGTCAATGCAGGTATGAATCTTAATATTCTTTTGGGTTACCATCCAGACCATATTTATCCTTTATTTCTGATCAACTTATGATGTTTGCTATATTAAAGATCTGTACACGAAGATTCGGGTTCCGTCATAAACGACAGGACCGGAATGGAAGATGGTGTTTCTTCCGGATAAACTGCACGTAATTGTGCACAGTCTTATCACAGACGTTTGGAAAATCAGGATAATGTTCTTTTAAATAGTCGTGGACACGACTGCTGGAAGTGGAAGGAAAAGTGAAGAGTAAGGATACGACGGCCTGCTCATAGTTCTGCAGCTTACACCGGCGTGACTCCTGGTACTTCCGAAATAGTTCATCGGAACTCAAAGACTGCAGACGTTTCACCGTATCGCGGGAAACACCAAGACGCTCTGCCGTTCTTGTGATATTGATACCTCGAGAACGAAGATCAACGATATTACTCCATAAAGTGTATTTTTTCCTTAAAATTTCCGTATCCATAATCTATTAAATAGACTTCATAATCGGTGTATGTCCGATTACGAATGTTTGATACGGCTAAGGTACTATTCACAGCATTGTTAAACAAATAATATAATAAAACTATGAAACCGTATATTTATTTAAGAGGATTACGTCATGTCGACCTATCTGTGTTTTGTGTAGAGAATGGACAAAAAAAATATTGGGATCCGATATTCAATGTATGGGTACCTTATTCAAGTGGTCAACAGGTGAAACGGAGTATTCTTAATGCTATTAACGATGAATTACAGGTAGAGCCTTCTCCTGTTACTTTTGTTTTTGATGTTAATAAAAATACATTAGGAGAAGGGGAAGTGTTATCATTGTGTGACCCTCAATACTTTGATCAACTTCTTGGAGGATGGATGAAAGCAGCTAAAGGAGGTAAAGAGCGCACTCTTAAAAGGAGGAGCCCTTTTTCAATTTCTGCTATGCGTCCATTGCATCCTTTGTTAGGTGGACGTTTTACAGAGAACGCTACATTTGACAGAAGTGATCGTCCCAAATTACATAAAATAATAGTACGGGATTCTTCGGGAAAACCTATGACTGAGGAGCAAATAGAAGAGTTGTTGGCAGATACGGATAGAAGTCTTTATCGTAAATGGATTCCTGAAAACAGTAGGGCAACCGGACTTTTTGTATATGATGTAGCTATTGATATGCGAACCTTGTTCACGGTGTCTACTAACCAATTGGAACCGGAAATTTCTAAAGAAAAAATACAAGAGCTTAAGGAAAAAGGTTGGGGAATCACTCAAAATGTATTTGGAGAATGTCTGATAATGCCTGAAGTGGAAAGATTAAAAGTGATTCCTGCTATAGCAAAAGCGCTTGTCAATTGGAGAATCTCTAGTAATCAATCCAGAACATTTAGCTTAATGGAAACATTGGCCGTGGCTATTAGCGATAATGCTAATACTTTGGCTGGAGCAATTCGTGCGAAATTATTGGATGATAATCCAGATAAGCCTCAGGCTAAACCAGTGATAGATGAAGCAGCCGGTGCAGAATTGTTTGTTGCTTTGCCTTGTTCTGGCTATGTCGTGACCGAGAATGAGTCGGCAGACGCTTTGCAAAAGGCAGAAGCAAAATTGATTGCATTATTGACTGCTTTTGATTACGAAACTCAGAAATAGGGTATGTTAGTTTTATTAGGTGAGGGAGATCATCTACCTCACCTATGAAATAAAAAAGCTATATATGAATTTGATAGGTACACATTTCAATTATTATCAGGTTTGTAAACGGAAACTTTGGCTGTTTGCCAACGGCATACACATGGAGCATACATCCGATTTAGTTTATGATGGAAAATTGATTCATGAAAACTCATATCCTCAACGTTCTTCTAAATATGAAGAAATAGAGATAGATGGTATTAAAGTAGATTATTATGATGCTTTGCATAAGACAATTCATGAAATTAAAAAATCAGATAAGATAGATATTGCGCACGAATGGCAGTTAAAATACTATATTTATGTGTTTGAAAGAAATGGTATTATGGATGTTACAGGAGTGTTAGAGTATCCTCTTTTGAGGAAAAGGGATATAGTGTTGTTGAGTGAAATAGACCGTGAAACGATTAGTGAAATGGAGAAAGATATTATAAGAATCACAGGTTCTGATATTTGTCCTGCTTTGGAGAGAAAGAGGATTTGTAGGAATTGTAGTTATTTTGATTTTTGCTATAGTGGGGAGGATGTTGAATGAAGAAAACTTATTATTTATTTAATCCTGGTGAATTGGAGCGTAAAGACAATACGTTGAAGTTTACCCCGATTTCGGAAGATGGTTCAGAAAACAGTGTGGGCGGACCTCGTTATTTACCAGTTGAAGATATAAATGAGTTCTATGTCTTTGGATCATTACGTGCAAATAGCTCTTTATACAACTTTTTGGGACAAAAAGATATTGCAGTACATTTTTTTGATTATTATCAAAATTACACCGGATCTTTTATGCCCAAAGATTCTTTATTATCCGGGAAAATGATCTTGGCGCAAACTTCTGCTTATCAAAATAAGAAAAAAAGGATTGTAGTTGCTCAGAAGTTTATAGAAGCTGCGTCTTGGAATATGCTAAAGAACTTGCAATATTACAATCGTCGTGGTAAAGATATGGAGGATTTGATGGATGCAATTAAAAAGTATGCTTCTCAGCTATCTGCAACAACTTGTGTTCAAGAATTAATGGGGTTAGAGGGTATGATAAGGCAAACTTATTATGATGCTTTTAATTTGATTCTAAATGATTATGAGATGGGTGGTAGAAGTAAGCAACCTCCCAAAAATGAAGTAAACGCTCTTATCTCTTTTGGGAATATGATGTGTTACACTATGTGTTTGCGTGCCATTCATCAAACTCAACTAAATCCAACAATTAGCTTTTTGCATACTCCAGGCGAAAGGCGTTATTCTTTAGCATTGGATATTGCGGAGGTCTTCAAACCAGTGATTATTGATAGGGTTATATTTAAAGTCTTGAATAAAAAGGAAATCCAAGAAAAGCATTTCGATTGGAAATTGAATAAATGTTTACTCAATCAGACAGGTAAAAAAATATTTGTGAAAGCAATTGAAGATAAGTTGATTGAGACAATAAAGCACAGAATCTTAAACCGTAATGTCAGCTATAGACATTTGATAAAATTAGAGTGTTATAAGTTGGCGAAACATTTATTGGAAATAGAGGAGTATAAACCGTTTAAAATGTACTGGTAGATATGTATGTTATTTTGGTTTATGATTTTGGAGAAAAGAGGGTCTCAAAGATGTTGAGATTATGTCGTAGGTATTTGAATTGGATTCAGAATTCTGTATTTGAAGGTGAACTTTCGGAAGTACGTTTAAAAGAGCTATTATTATTAGCAAAAGGGTTTATGAACCCCGAAGAAGATTGCATTATTATTTTTAAAGGGGCTACTCAATGCTCTTTGGAAAAGGAAATAGTGGGCAAAGAACTTGCTAACATTGATAATTTTTTGTAAGACGGTTGTCGAAGTAATTTGTTATTGTGAATTATCAATGGTAAAGTAACGGAAACGCTCTATGACATGTTGATATATAGATGTTTAGTACCTATGTCGCTAACCTATGTTTTTTATATTATTCTTGATCGACACATTATTTCTAAAGAAAAGCAATTTTCTGCAAAAGCATTTGGCTTATTACTAAGTAATTGCGTTGATTGATGGGTAGAGTATTAATTGTACCTTATGGAATTGAAATATCAAGTGGTCAGCCTTAAATCTGTTGCAAAAGGAGTATTAATTGTACCTTATGGAATTGAAATAGCTGAAGGCTACCACCTCCAAGTTCGCCACTACCGTATTAATTGTACCTTATGGAATTGAAATTATTTATAACTCGGTTTATTGCATGGATTCCCGCAGTATTAATTGTACCTTATGGAATTGAAATAAAGTATTCAAAGTAGTTCTGGAACTCCGGGATATAAGTATTAATTGTACCTTATGGAATTGAAATTGCAGAAAAGCTGTTCTTTAGTTTATTTATACACTGTATTAATTGTACCTTATGGAATTGAAATTACAGGGGTTGACCGTTGTTGCACACCCGTTTGCTGAGTATTAATTGTACCTTATGGAATTGAAATTAAGGTACGATTAATTCTTTGCAACGACACAAAGGTGTATTAATTGTACCTTATGGAATTGAAATATAGTTGTTCTTTTGTAAAATGTTTCATTATTGTGTATTAATTGTACCTTATGGATTTGAAATTTTCATTATCCTTTGGTGAACTTTTTGATTTTCACTGTATTAATTGTACCTTATGGAATTGAAATCGGCATACCAGTATGTACCCTTCATCCCTTACCTCCGTATTAATTGTACCTTATGGAATTGAAATCAAGTCTGTGGGAAGACCGTACATAACTACGTGCGTATTAATTGTACCTTATGGAATTGAAATATACACGCCGGTCTTCGGTTCGATGGCGAATACGGTATTAATTGTACCTTATGGAATTGAAATGTATATCCTTATTGTTATACTCGTCAAGCATTGCAGGGTATTAATTGTACCTTATGGAATTGAAATTAAATAGCTCGGCAAGTTTTACGATCTGTGTAATTGGTATTAATTGTACCTTATGGATTTGAAATTACTCTAACTGATTATCAGCTGTAAGTCCGGTTAGTATTAATTGTACCTTATGGAATTGAAATTGTATACATATAGAACATAATAATGCTTGTATCCGCGTATTAATTGTACCTTATGGAATTGAAATCTGAGTATTTCGACTTGTATTTCTTTGAATTCCAGTATTAATTGTACCTTATGGAATTGAAATTAGCTAATGGAAATTCTACAGACGTGTCTTCTTTGTATTAATTGTACCTTATGGAATTGAAATTTCGTCATACTCTGAAACAGAGCGACACCATTTCTTGTATTAATTGTACCTTATGGAATTAGGACTAAGGAAGATCTATATTTAAAGGTTGGCTTAAAACTCTATCGGATGATTTTTTTCTTCTTTGCTAGCAACATCCCCATTATCCTTTGGGAAATGTTTTTATTTATCCTATTTCCTTTTTATTAGAAAACAATCCTTATATTTGTCCGTGTATTATTAATTTAATGACAAATGACACTTATGAAGACATTGAATTTTATGAAAACGCTATTCTTATTGGTAGCTATAGTAGGCCTAAGCTCTTGTGGTGACAAGTATTATTCAGATGATTATCTACGAAATAGCAATGCAAAGCTCTGTGGCAAAACCTGGGTGAATGATTCGGAGAAGAATGATGTAGACGAGTGGGTTCGGCATACATTGAAGTTTGATGATAACGGCCGGCTGGCAGAGACTTATGCCTATTATCATGTAAATGAAAGTCAGCCTTACCGCACGGAGACCAATAATCTGACCTGGTCGTGGATAGACGATACGATGGAAGGTATTGTTTTTGACTATGGAGTGAACGGGGTGACTTATTTCGATAACGTGTGGGTACGTGAGCATAATCTGTCCGGGAAGCTGAACGGAAAGGTAGTTGTATTTGTCGATTCAAAATATAACAGAAACTAATTAGAGAAGGAGATAGGAAGAAATGAAAGGTTATTGGAAGATTTTACTGATACTGATGCTCGCTGTCGGGTTCGCGTCTTGCGAGGACGATCAGGGAGAGATTGAATATGTCATTACCGGGCGGGCATGGACCGGCGATGTAGGGATGAATGCCCATAATGGTGAACCCCTGTTCAGTACCTTTGAGTTCGGGAACGACGGTTTTGGAGTGGAGACCCAGTTCTATGCTTCAGACGGTCTTTTGTATGATCAGTTTCGCTTTCAGTGGTATTGGGAAGATTCTTATAATCGTAATTTAGTATTGAATTACGGTAAGAACGGTATCTCTTATATGGACGACGTAAGGATATACGGAGATCGGATAACCGGTGCCTTTTATCTTTCGGACGATGCCCGGGGATTTAACTTTGAATTAAGAATGGAATAAACTTATATCCGGCAAATATTAAATGAAGGTGTTTCATAACTCACCACAGATTACACAGATTTACACAGATAAATATTATTGTTATCAGTACGATTAAAAATCGTTCTGTGTAAATCTGTGTAATCTGTGGTAAATACGAGTTTTGATACATCCCTATTTATATTATTTCTTCAGAAATAGCTTCTTGAATGTAGGAGGGTAAGGGGTTTCAAACTCCATTAGCTGATCTGTCACCGGATGATAGAAACAAAGTTTGAAAGCATGCAAAGCCAGGCGCCCGAGAGGATTGGGCCCACCGTCTATCCCATAACGTCCGTCTCCGATCAGAGGATGCCCCAGATCCTGCATGTGTACACGTATCTGATTCTTACGTCCGGTTTCCAATCGCAATTCTACCAGCGAGTAGCCATTGGCACGTTTGATGGTGCGATAGTGGGTGATCGATTTGGAACCGCCATCATCATAGCTGCTTGAGCTGACGTACAAGGTACGGTCTGTCAGCCAGGACACTACCGTGTCGCTGTCTTTCTCCATCTCGCCGGTAACCACCGCTACATAGCGACGGTCCGTCACGATGTCGTGCCAATGGTCACGCAACGTGTATTGTGTCTTTTCGTCTTTGGCAAACATCATTAATCCCGAAGTATCCCGGTCCAGGCGATGAACCACGTAGATGCGGTTTCCGCGTCCCGAACGACCTACATATTCGCTTAAAATATGCTGGGCAGTACGTTCTTTCTGCCGCTCTGTGCCAACGGAAAGCAATCCTTCCTTTTTCTCCACTACGATGATATAGGCGTCCTCGTAGACTATCTTCAGTAGCGGATGGCGGAATTCTTTCTTGTTCTTGTCCTTGCTGATAAGCACCTTCATGCCCGGTTGCAGAGGAAAGTTGAATTGTGTTGTGATCACATTGTCGACCAGCACGATTCGTTTGCTCAACAGAGACTTTAGCTTGGTACGGCTGGCATCGGGCATTTTGGCCGCAAGGAAATCCATTAATTCCATCGGTTCTTTCACCAGATAGCCGGTATATTGTGCACGGGCCTTCTCGGCCGGAGTTCGTTTGATTCTCTTCATATTCATTTTTTTATTTAAGTTCAAGCAGCACTACGTTTTCCACGTGATGGGTGTGGGGGAACATATCTACCGGTTGCACTGCTTTCACACGATATTTGACATCCAGCAACTGGAGGTCACGCGCTTGTGTAGCCGGATTACAACTAACATATACGATCCGTTTGGGTTCGGCAAATAAGATTACGTCTACCACATCCTGATGCATTCCCGCCCGGGGAGGGTCGGTGATGATTACATCCGGACGCCCGTACTGATTGATGAAATCCTGTGTCAGGATATCCTTCATGTCTCCGGCAAAGAACAGGGTGTTCTCTATTCCATTGATCTCGGCATTCACTTTTGCATCTTCTATGGCTTCGGGAACATATTCGATGCCGATCACTTTTCGTGCCTGGCGTGACACAAAGTTGGCGATGGTTCCGGTACCCGTATAGAGGTCATATACCAGTTCGTCACCTGTCAGTCCGGCAAAGTCGCGTGCCACCTTATAAAGATTGTATGCCTGTTCCGAGTTGGTCTGATAGAACGATTTCGGTCCCACCTTGAAACGAAGTCCCTCCATCTCCTCGAAGATGTGATCATTGCCACGGAATACGTGTACATCGAGGTCATTGATCGTGTCGTTACATTTATTATTAATAATGTATAGGAGAGAGGTTATTTCCGGGAATTGGTCGGCAACATATTGCAATAACTGCTTGAAGAGATCCATTTCATGCTCTTCCGTTATCTTGCAAATCAGAATCACCATCAGTTCGCCGGTACTCGAGGTACGTACAATCATGTTGCGGAGCATTCCTTCCTGCGAACGGAGATTGATGAAAGAGTAGTTGTGCTCGTAGGCGTAATCGCGGATCGTATTGCGGATACGGTTAGAGATATCATCCTGCAACCAGCACTTTTCGATGGCGAGCACCTTGTCGAATGCTCCCGGAATGTGGAATCCTACTGCGTTCATCTGGTCATATTTGACGTCCTGTTTCACTTCTTCCGCTGTCAGCCAGCGTTTGTTCGAGAAGGTGAACTCCAGTTTGTTCCGGTAAAACTCTGTTTTAGCAGATCCCAGGATAGGAGAGATTTCCGGCAATTCGATCTTTCCGATACGGCGGAGGTTGTCTTCCACCTGTTTCTGTTTGTATTTGATTTGTTCTGCGTAGGGCAATACCTGCCATTTACACCCGCCGCATACGCCATAGTGCTGGCAAAAAGGAACGGCACGTACCGGTGAGAGTTCGTGAAACTTCACCGCTTCAGCTTCGGCGTATTTATTCTTTTTTCTTTTTACCTGCAAATCTACCACGTCGCCCGGCACTACGTAAGGTACAAAAACGACCAGGTCATCTACTTTTGCGATGGCTTTTCCTTCGGCAGCCACATCCGTTATTGTCACCTTCTCCAGCAGAGGAAGTTCTTTTTTCTTTCTAGCCACAGTACTCCTTGAATTATATTAAAATGATTTCTTTGAGTATAAAGCGTGAATCTATTAAATCACCATTCTACGCCATATTAATAAAATCTTTCGCAAAAGTAGGTATTTTTTTTCGTATTTCTCTATATGAAGTGAAATAATGCAGATTGCAATGTCGAAATTGCATTTTGATAGAAAGTTTTTCATATAAAAGTTTTCTGGTTTGCGAAATATCCTTAGATTTGCGAACAGAAAAGAATCACAACTAATAACTTTAAAATCGTATTATGGACAAAAAAAGAGTTTATACCTTTGGTAATGGACTGGCAGAAGGAAAGGCCGGTATGCGAAACTTACTTGGGGGCAAAGGTGCGAACCTTGCCGAAATGAATCTGATCGGTGTCCCCGTACCTCCGGGCTTCACAATTACAACTGACGTTTGTACCGAATATTACGAGATGGGACAGGAAAAGGTCGTATCTCTCCTGAAAGAAGAAGTAGAAAAAGCTATTGCAAATATTGAGAACCTGATGCGTTCAAAATTTGGTGACGTAGAGAATCCGTTGCTGGTTTCTGTGCGTTCGGGTGCACGTGCATCCATGCCGGGTATGATGGATACGATCCTGAATCTGGGTTTGAATGATGAAGTGGTTGAAGGTCTGACCCGTAAGACCGGAAACGCTCGTTTTGCATGGGATTCTTACCGCCGTTTCGTACAGATGTACGGTGACGTAGTATTGGGTATGAAACCTGTTAACAAAGAAGACCAGGATCCGTTTGAGGCAATCATTGAAGAAGTGAAACATGCCAAAGAAGAAGGTATAGAGTTCCTGACCTTACACAACCCAATCGAATATCTGGCAGACGAGCAAGGACGTGTCAAACAAGTAATCTTGCAAAAGATGGAATTGGGTGAACCGGATGCCTCCGGACGACGTAGCCCCGTCCCCATCCCAGGAGCAACAGAAACCGTTGATATCGATCTCGCCATTGTCAGTGTCGGGGTATCTCCCAATCCTATCGTCCCCAGTTCTATCAAAGGTCTGGAATTGGGCCGTAAAGGAACAATCACTGTTAACGATCAGATGCAATCGTCTATTCCCACTATTTATGCGGGAGGAGATATTGTACGCGGAGGAGCTACTGTCATCCTTGCCATGGGAGACGGACGCCGTGCCGCAGCAGCAATGAACGAACAATTGAGTTCCAAGTAGAAGTATAAAGTCGGGGGGATGTTCAAAACTCGTATTCACCACAGAGTATGTGGTGAGTTATGGACACCCTCCTAACAATTTATTCTCCGGACCGGATATTCACAATAATCGATCCTAATAAAAAATCCCTGCTAAATTGGATAATTAGCAGGGATTTTCATATTCCACAATTGAACGATTTCTTACTTCACTACACTATTTGTAGCCGGATCCGGAAAAATAACAGTCGGCTTAAACGACTTAGCTTCCTCAAAATCCATCAACGCATACGACATAATGATCACAATATCATCCGGTTGTACTTTACGGGCCGCAGCGCCATTCAAGCAGATTTTACCTGATCCGCGTTCACCTTTGATAATGTAGGTCTCAAAACGCTCGCCATTATTATTGTCGGCAATGTACACCTTCTCACCGGCAATCATATTAGCTGCATCCAATAGATTCTCATCAATCGTAATACTACCCATATAATTCAGATTGGCTTCCGTGACACGGGCACAATGAATTTTTGACTTCAACACTTCAATCATCATAAGGGGTTCGTCTTTTTTAAGTTTAAGATTCTTTGTATTTAATATTATCAATCAGTCTGACATCACCGCAGAACACTGTTATACAGCCCACTACATACGATGTTTGGTTCCAATTATCAACCTTCTGCAAAGTGTTTCCGTCTACTATCTCAAAATACTCCAGACGCAATCCCGGAACAGCAGCAATAGCATCTTCCACAAACTTCAGCGTTTCACTCACTGTGTGAGTGGCTGCAAAGGTACGACTTTTAAATAAGGTCTGAGATATTTTTAATGCATTTTCACGTTCTTCTGCCGACAGACGCGCATTCCGGCTGCTCAGAGCCAAACCATCTTCTTCACGAACAATAGGACAACCTACTATTTCAAGATCAAACTGCATCTGACGAACCATCTCACGGATGATAGCCAATTGCTGAAAATCTTTCTCACCAAAGTATGCACGATGTGGTTTCACCGCTTCGAACAGTTTACTTACTATCTGGCATACTCCATTAAAGTGTCCCGGACGGAAAGCCCCCTCCATTACAGTATCCAAAGGAGCATAACTGAATTGGCGGGTATCCGGTTCCGGATACATCTCTTCCACCGAAGGAGCAAAAGCATAAGTCGCTCCACAAGCCTCGAGCAATTTACAATCGGCATCCAGTGTGCGAGGATACTTAACAAGATCATTTTTATCATTAAACTGGGTAGGGTTCACAAAAACACTTACCACCGTTACTTCATTCTCGTTTACACTACGCTTTACAAGAGATGCGTGCCCTGCATGCAAAGCACCCATAGTAGGCACCAACCCCACCTTTTTACCCTGGGCTTTCAAAACCGAAAGTTCAGCCTGCAAGTCCTTGATCGTATGTATTACTTTCATTTTAATTGGTTTATGATTCTTAGTTGTTCGAAAAACGGTGCAAAATAAACCATAATTTACCATATAAAGAAGAAATATCGTAAATTAATGCAAAAGAAGACGAAGGAGAGTCCTAAGCAACAGGACGATTTATCACTGAAAAACAAGCACTTAACAATTCATAAGGAATTATACCGCCAGAGAACTTGCTTTAATGCCCGTTTTTTTTTATATCTTTGCAGAATATTTACGAGAACGATTGTTATTATGACAAAGGCTAACAAGGTTTTATTTATTACACAAGAGATTACTCCTTACGTTTCAGAATCCGAGATGGCCAATATAGGCAGACATCTACCACAAGCTATCCAGGAAAAAGGCAGAGAAATCAGAACATTTATGCCCAAATGGGGGAATATCAACGAACGCAGAAATCAATTGCACGAAGTGATACGTCTTTCCGGCATGAACCTGATCATCGACGACACCGACCATCCACTTATTATCAAAGTAGCTTCTATCCAGTCAGCACGTATGCAGGTTTATTTCATCGATAACGATGATTATTTTCAGAACCGGCTGCAGACAGCTGATGAAAATGGGGTTGAATACGATGATAATGATAGCCGGGCTATCTTCTATGCCAGAGGAGTGCTGGAAACGGTAAAGAAATTGCGTTGGTGTCCGGACGTTATTCACTGTCATGGCTGGATGACGGCATTAGCCCCTTTGTATATAAAGAAAGCGTATAAAGACGAACCTTCGTTCCGCGATGCAAAAGTAGTATTCTCCGTATACGAAGATGATTTCAAAGGTACATTCAACAATGACTTTGCAAGCAAACTGATGCTAAAGGGTATTAATAAAAAAGATGTAGCTACCCTGAAAGATCCGGTAGATTATGCTACACTTTGCAAATTAGCTGTCGATTACTCGGACGGAATAGTACAGAATAGTGAACATGTAAATGAAGATGTCATGAACTACGCGCGTCAATCGGGCAAATTGGTTCTTGACTATCAAGCTCCCGATGCTCTTGCAGATGCTTGCAACAGTTTCTACGATCAAGTGTGGGAAGCTGAACAAAAATAAATAAGAACCTAGATACGACGATCATGAAAGCAAAATATGTATGGGTAGCACTGCTTGCCTTGACTTTCTTCGGATGCGATGATAATACAGGTACTATCGGATGGGATATGCTTCCGGATAGCGACCAAAATATCAATGGAAGATATACGACTTACGAGTTAACTACGAATTCCGACCTATCAGGTCCTGTTTTTGCCAAAACCAGCGTAGGTTATGTGGGAAAATTCACTGATAAAGAATTCGGAGAATACGAAGCCAGTTTCCTCGCACAGTTGAATAGTCCGGATGGAATTTCTTTTCCTTCGGTCTACGATCCGGAAACTAATCCCAAAGGGGTAATGGCAGGAGACTCTATTCACACCGCTGAATTGATCTTATACTATAAAAGTTATTTTGGAGACTCTATCAATCCATGCCGAATGACTGTTTATGAACTGGACGAAAACTTGACCCAGAACTATTATACAGACATCGATCCATTGAAGTATTACAATCCAAACAACTTACTCGCACGAAAAGCCTACACAGCTGTTGACCAATCACTCAGCGATTCCATCAGAAACTCAGATGACTTTTATCCTAATGTCCGTCTAACTTCTGAAGAGATCACGAAACTAGGTAAACGTATCTATCGTTTGAACAGAGATCACCCTGAATATTTTAAAACTTCGGAAGCATTTATTAATAACGTATTCAAAGGTATTTATGCCAAGAATGACTATGGTAACGGAACGATTCTTTATGTTGACCAGATCAACCTGAATGTTGTAATCCGATGCCACGAAAAAGACAGCTTGGGAAATAATCTGAAGAAAAAAAATGGTGCTGACTCTTTATACTACACAACCCGTACTTTCGCTACAACCAAGGAAGTAATTCAAGCCAATAAGTTTGTTAATTCTGAAAAACTAAACGAAATCGCTAAAAAGACAGACTGTACTTATTTGAAGTCTCCGGCCGGTATCTTCACACAAGCTACATTGCCGATCAATAAGATTTATGAAGAATTAAGCCATGACACCATTAATGCAGTGAAACTGACTTTCAATAGCTACAACCAACCGGACAATGGGAAATTTAGTATGAAAGCACCTACATATGTGTTACTTTTACGTGAGAAAGAACGGCAAAGTTTCTTCGAAGAGAACAAACTTACAGATAACATCACTTCTTATCTGGCCGTGCACAATGCTATTATTTCCAATAAACCTACAACCAATCAGTATGTGTTTACCAACTTGACTCGCTTGATTAATGCATGCGTCAACGAAAAGCAGGAAGCCAAGAAAAAAGCAGGAGACAGTTGGAACGAAGCAGCTTGGGAAGCAGCAAATCCGGATTGGAATAAAGTGGTACTTATCCCGGTACTGGTACAGTACGATAGCTCTTCCAATAAGAATATGATCAGCATCCAGCACGATCTACAACCGGGATACGTAAAACTGGAAGGTGGTCCGGACGGTACGAAACTGAAGTTAGAAGTAACTTATACCAACTTCAACGGTAAGCAGTAACAAAATATTCTCAGTATATAATACAATTAAGGCGATGTAAATGATTCTTTATTTACATCGCCTTAATTTTTATGGTCTCATTCTCCTTATGTTTTATGTAAAAAATAACAAGATGTGGCAAACTAAAGCAGAGACGCCTCTTTCTCCATAAAATAGAAAGAGGTTGTCTCCAAAGTCTGCTCCTTACCTTTTCAACTCACTGCTTGTAAATCTACAAAGAAATATCATTTAAAAAATTTGGACTATTACCCTTCTTATCAAGAGATAAGGGTCATTTTATGCCTTTTACTTTTAAACTGTAAATAACAGTAAGGGGCTATCCAACTTTTTTGGACAGCCCCTTTCCACCGCTTTAGTTTACGCTAAAGCATGTTCTTGAATCATATTAATCTTCTTTTTTTGCCGTTGCTTTCTTTGCAGCAGGTTTCTTCGCAGCGGCCTTTTTAGGTGCAGCTTTGGGTTCGGCCTTTACTGTTTTTGCAGCCTTTTCCGCTTTTGCCTGCAACTTATCAACCTCCTTATGTAATTCGGCGATCTCTTCTCCCTGGTTCTTGATAGTTGTCAACAATGAATTCAACTCTTCATTATCGATATCCTCAGGATAGAGAGAATTTACACGTTTAATGAAATCCCCCAAAATATTCATATAGTTAGTAAAGGCATCATAAGGAGAATCATAAATACCACGATTCAGCCACACACCGGTATTCTTGGTCGTCATAAAACGGAAGTTATTGCTGGCTTGCAGATAATCCCAATCCTGCTTGATACGACGATCATCGCAAAGGTGTACACGTTCAGCCACACTGTATAATTTGCTGAAAGCTTCACGCTGCAAAACATTACCCAGCCAGCTGCTCGTATCTCTTTCTTCGTCTACCCACGACATTGGATATGGTACATCCAATTGGGAAACAGATTTCAATTTCGAAATAATCTCCGATGGGGTAGAGAAAGTAATGCCCTTTTCTTTTGCACAATAAGGAAGTGCTTTCAGGAACTCCAAAATATTGGACGATAATGGCTGCGCCATACCCAATGCTTTCAGTTCCATAAAGATATTGATCACTTGTTCTTCTTGTGGTAAAGCATCAATCCAACCGATAAACTTATCGGCAAATAAAGGATACTCACTCCAATCAGAGTTAGAGAAACGCAAACTGATATCATCCGATAACTTGAAGTCTCTTAATAACAATTTCAGACTGGGAGCCTGATTGCAATGATACACGTAATGCGGACTCTTCCAACCCAAAACGTGTTTAGCACCTTCGGTCAGCATGCCCTTGAAACCCATGCTAGCCACCGTAGCACCTATTTCATCCGAATAAATCAAACTGGAGTTACGGAACACTTTCGGAGCTTTACCAAACATCTGTTTCATCTTTTCGCTCTGACGCATTACCTCTTCACGGAAACAGTCTTCATTGGCCAATGATGATAAGCCATGAGAGTATGGCTCTGCCAGGAATTCACAGCAACCCGTATCGTTTAATATATGTAACAGGTCAATTACGGCAGGTGCATGAATTTCGAGCTGTTCCAATGCTACTCCCGAAATAGAAAGGGCTACTTTAAATGCTCCTCCGGAATTCTTCACCATTTCAATCAATGTATTGAGAGCCGGAATATAAGAACGTTCGGCAACCTCATTAATACCTGTCTCATTGGCATAATCATCATAGTAATAATGGTCGGCACCAATGTCGAAGAAGCGGTAACGTTTCAGATGAATAATTTGATGTATTTCAAAATAAAGACAGATTGTTCTCATATCTATATTGTTTTATTGTTTTCCATAATTTTTTATAACCTCGTCGTAGATGCCGCGGACCTTGTAGCCTACGTTCTCCCACTTTATTTCGTCCACCTCTTTCTTACCTTCATCACGGAGATACTCGTACATAGCCGGATAGGTACAGATAGAATAAATAGCATCTGCCATAGCGTGGATATCCCAGTAATCGGTCTTGATACATTTTTCCAAGATCTCGGCACAACCGGATTGTTTGGAAATAATGCTTGGTACGCTACACTGCATAGCCTCCAACGGAGAAATACCAAAAGGTTCGGATACCGAAGGCATAATGTATACATCACTGGCCTTCAAGACTTCATATACTTGTTTCCCTTTCATGAATCCCGGAAAATGGAAACGATCGGCAATGCCTCTTTCAGCTGCCAGACGGATCATCTGATCCATCATATCACCACTACCGGCCATCACAAAACGTACATTCCGCGTACGCTGCAATACCATCGCAGCTGCCTCTACAAAATACTCAGGACCTTTTTGCATTGTAATACGTCCCAAGAAGGTAACCACCTTTTCTTTCGGGTTCTTATTAGGTACAATATCCTGTATCTCTTGCGAAAGAGGAGAAACTGCATTGTGCACAGTTGATACTTTCTTCGGATCCTGGAAATATTTATGGATTACTGTTTGACGAGTTAATTCACTCACACACATAATATGATCGGCATGATCCATACCATTTTTCTCAATGGCATAAACTGTGGGGTTCACATTACCACGACTACGGTCAAAGTCAGTAGCATGTACGTGAATCACCAATGGTTTGCCCGATACCTGTTTTGCATGAATACCGGCCGGATAAGTCAACCAGTCATGTGAGTGTATAATTTCAAACTCCTGTTGCCGTGCTATAACTCCTGCAACAATTGAGTAGTTATTGATTTCCTCATGTAAGTTATCCGGATAACGCCCTGAAAATTCAATGCATCCCAGATCATTTGCATTCAGATAATTGAAATCAGCATAAATATGATCGCGCAAGTCAAAATATAATTGAGGATCCATGTAAGAGCCTACACGCCCTTTGACATATTCCCAATCTACATCCCTCCACACAATCGGTGTACTGTTCATACCGATTATTCTCAGAAAACTCTGGTCTTCGTCACCCCAAGGCTTGGGAATACAAAATGTAATCTCCATATCCTCTTGTTGAGACATACCTTTTGTCAAACCATAGCTGGCAGTTCCTAAACCTCCTAAGATATGCGGGGGGAACTCCCATCCAAACATTAAAACTTTCATCTTCGTCCCTCCTCCTATAAATTATATTTAGACAACAGCTTCAAGATACGTAAAATCTCCGCCACATTCATTGCAAACGATACTGCTCCACGCCCTTTAAAAGGTGGATTTCCGTCGAACAATTCCGGCAACGAACCAACACAGTGGCTGGTCATCTCGTCTTCAAGTCCAATCAACTGACGCTCTACAAACGAAATTCCACTCATCTTATAGATTCGCAGATACGCCTCCATGTAGAATCCCATCAGCCATGGCCAAGCCGTACCCTGATGATAAGCATAGTCTCTCTGGATTTGAGGACCTACATAATTCGGATTATATCCGCCGCTCTTCGGACTCAATGTTCGGAGTCCCTTCGGAGTAAGTAATTCCTTCGTCACAATATCGAGTACTTGTTTCTTTTGCACCCGGTCAAGAGGAGAATAATCGAAGGCAACCGTAAATATCATGTTGGGGCGTACGCTCCAATCCATCATATTTCCGTCTACATAATCCAACAGATAACCATATTCATTACGAAAGACTTCCACAAAAGACTTTCCGGTTACCTCAGCCTGTGCATCCAGTGAATCTGCCAGCAATCCATTACCGCCTTCACGAACTAAGTCGGCAATAAAACGCAAGGCATTATACCACAAAGCATTTATCTCTACGATATAACCTGTACGCGGAATAACCGGACGTCCGTTAACCGTGGAATTCATCCATGTGATCGCCCTATCTGCACCATTGGCATACAACAACCCGTTTTCGTGCAAGAACAGATTATCATGTTTGCGCTGACGAATAAAATCGATGATTTCTTCTAACAAAGAACCATATTTGGCACGACATTGTTCACGACTTGTTTCCTTTGCATATTGTTGCAGAGCCCATACGGCCCATAATAATACGTCAGGATCATCCATCTCGTAGATTTTACAGCCTATCGGTTCACCTTTAATGTAGTTATTGATCGCTTTGCGGGCAGTTTCCATCACGTCTTCAAATTCACCTATCTCATCTACAGCAAGCGTCAATCCGGGCAGCGATACAAACATATCCCGGGCACGACATTTAAACCAAGGATATCCGGCCAAAATATAATGGTCCTCTTCCTGCTTGTTATGGAATTGATGGGCGGAATTCTTTAAACAATGATAGAAACTATCACGTGGCGTACGGTCGGCAACTTCCGCCTCAAAAGTTTGTTTCAATCTGCGGGGAGAAATTTCAGAAATACCGGCAGAGAAAATTATACTTTCTCCTTTCTTTATATCGACTTCAAAATATCCGGGAACATAAAGGTCTTCATTGAAATCATATCCTCTCTCCTGTTCTTTCGGATATTCAATTCCTCTATACCAATTCGGTTCATAATGGAATTCGTTTTTCTTATTCAACTGCATGAACAATTCCGGATAGCCCGGATACATGCAAGTCTTAATGCCGTTTTCTACTAACTGGTAGTCACGACTCGCCTGCGAATTCTCGTGGGTATATTCGCGTACACTACGGAAAGCAAGGAACGGACGAAAACGAAGAGTGGTAGCTGAGTGTGCATCGACCAAGGTATAACGGATCAGAATCCGGTTCTCATGATGTACAAAGATTTTCTCTTTGCGAAGTATGACTCCTCCCACACGGTAAGTTGTTGCCGGAATATGTTCACAGTCAAACTCACGGATATACTTATGTCCATTGGGGCTAAAGTGATTTCCTTGATATTTATGCAATCCCAGGTTAAACTCAGCACCGTGTTGAATTACCGTTTCATCCAAAGAAGATAGCAGCACATGATTTTCATCGTCCAGATTGGGTACGGGAATCACCAGCAATCCATGATATTTGCGTGTGTTACAATCTACAATCGTTGTACAATGATAAGCTCCTGATTTGTTCGTCCGGAGAATCTCCCTTGGTAAAGATTCCTCAAGATTTATCATCAGGGTCTTGTCAAAATGTAAATAACTCATAGTTGTGCATTATTTAAAGGTTAATTATTTCGGTTATCATAGTATATAATATAAGTATGATGCCCAAAAATACGAATTAAAGGTAAATAACAAAATAAAAAGGGACTTTATTTTTTATTTTCAGGGCAAATATTCGTAGCATTGTATAAAATTTAAAGAAATATGCTAATATGAGGCCAGAAATTCGACAAATCCTGCTGACAATGGTACTTCCGCTGTTTCTAATTTTTATCCTCTACATGATAAAGGTTTTAGAGATAGGTATGGACTGGGACTTTATCAGTTTAGGAGTATACCCTTTGTCAAAAAAAGGTATGTTTGGTATTTTCACTCATCCTCTTATACATAGCAGCTTCAAACATTTATTGACCAACACTTTACCACTATTCTTCCTTTCATGGTGTCTTTTTTACTTTTACAGAAGCATAGCTCCCTCTATTTTTCTTATAATCTGGATAGGATGTGGAGCCATTACATTCCTTATCGGCAAGCCTGCCTGGCATATCGGTGCCAGCGGTATTATCTATGGACTGGCTTTCTTTCTTTTCTTCAGCGGACTGTTACGAAAATATATCCCCTTGATTGCCATATCTCTATTAGTTACCTTTCTCTATGGAGGTCTTATATGGAATATGCTCCCCTATTTTACACCATCCGGCATTTCGTGGGAAGGGCATTTAAGCGGAGCTATCATAGGTACCATCTGTGCTTTTTCTTTTATGGGTTACGGCCCGCAAAAGCCGGACCCTTTCGCAAATGAACAAGAAGAGGAATCCGTCTCAGCAACAGATGAAACAGATAATATCGAAATGGATAAAGAAGAAGAACACGAAATCGATGCAGAATAGACTCATCTTACATTATCACAATGTAACAAATGGCAGGTTACTTCTGCAATGCGGCAATCAATAATGTGATATTTGCAGTAAACAGCCTGACAGAAATAGCCAACAAAATGATACCGAAAAACTTACGGATAATATAGATGCCACCTTTCCCCAGAAAACGCTCCACACGCCCTGTCATACTAACGACAAAATAAACCCATAGCATATTCAGGATCAAAGCAATTACAATATTGATACTGGCATACTCGGCCCGTAATGAAAGTAGTGTAGTAAATGCACCGGCACCGGCCAACAACGGGAATACTAAAGGCACCAGCGTTGCCTCTTTTATCGGCCCCTGATTCTTAAAAATTTCCACATCTAAGATCATTTCCAGTGACATCAGGAAAATGACAAATGCGCCTGCAACAGCAAAAGATTCAATATCTACATGAAACAGTTTCAACATAAAGTCACCCGCATAGAAAAAGCCAATCATCAATGCAAACGAAATAACGGTTGCTTTCGTAGCATTTACGTCCTTCCCTTTCTCTTTCAGATTGATGATAATAGGAATAGAACCAATGATATCAATCACAGCAAAAAGTACGATAAACGCACTGACCATCTGTTGAAAATTAAAGTTTGCAAACATGACTTCCTCCTTTTTTGTGCAAATATACTTCATTTTTATGCATTCCGCAAGAGATTGTTTTATGTAATCACTACCATCTTTAAGAAATAATAAAAAAAACAAAAAGATAGGGAGGATGGTTTCAGCCAACCCCTATAATCGTTACATTTGCTTTCAAATTAGAAGATTACGATATATGGAAACCATGTTCGACACCTTGTTGCAACTCCCCCTTTTTCAGGGACTTTGTCATGAGGATTTCACTAATATATTAGAAAAAGTAAAACTTCACTTCACTCGTCACAAACCCGGAGAACCATTGATAAAAAGTGGTGAGGTCTGTGATCAGTTACTTTTCTTGCTAAAAGGCAGGCTCTCTTCCGTCACCGTATCGGAAGACGACACGCTGACTGTTATTGAATATTTCGAAGCTCCTGCCGTATTAGAACCTTACTCCATGTTTGGAATGAATACCCGGTATATATCTTCCTATATTCCGCATAATGAAGAAGCGCAAATGGTAAGTATCAGTAAATCGTTTGTCATGGGCGAGTTGTTCAAATATGATATTTTTCGTCTTAACTATATGAACATCGTCAGCAATCGTGCGCAAAATCTCTATACACGCTTATGGGATAAAGCTCCCAAAGACATTGAAGACAAAATAATCCGTTTCATTTTGGGACACATTGAGAGAATGACAGGTGAGAAGCTGTTCAAGGTAAAAATGGATGATTTGGCCCGCATGTTGGACGACACCCGCCTGAATGTATCAAAAGCTCTCAACGGACTGCAAGAATTAAATTTGTTGGAACTTCACCGGAAAGAAATCCGCATACCCGATTTATCACTCCTGACAGAATGGAACGAGAAACGATAAATTTCCGGTAGTCTATCGATCATTCTGTTCCATATTAGTCATCACTCTCACAGAATCTACTCTACAGGCATTGTGTCCCAGCAAACGATAAACAACAATTTGCCTGTCGAGTCTCTGATAAACAAGTCCCGATCCTTTCAAAACCTTTTCCATTACCTTTTGAATGGGTTCTTCCGTAACACAAATACTGATTTCCTCATGAATCTCGTTGTCGATATCGCAGGACCATGCAAAGACAAAATCACTTTTTTGCTCGATTTCATCAAAAATCCGGATCATCGGTATACGTTTCAGACTAAAAGAAAATTTCCAGTCCGGCATCTTGCCGTCCTCCGACGGTAAAGCTGCCCCGTTACAGCACATAATGAAAATAAAACCAAACAATACTCTATATTTTATTCTCTGTCTATCAATGTTTTCAGTTCTTACTATACGTTCTCTTTTCATGCTTTGTTCCAGTTGTTATAATACTTAGTTTCAGGCCATTGCATCCCTTCCCGGAGGGCATAATCATGCTTCCCGGCTCTGATACGTAGTCGTGTGTGTAAGTTAGAGGAAGGATATCACTCTATCCTTTTCGTGGGGGTTGTGTGTGCGTATGTCATAGTGTTCAGTGTCATTCCATAGGCTCTACCATTTTATGGGTTCTCAGATATAAAAATAGTCCGTTCTTCTTTCCTGTAATCAGTAGAATACAGCAATGATATAGTTGTCAATACATTATCTATATTATCGGATAAATAAATTTTTCCTGAACACTTCCTACCGGTCAGCCGCTTCTTATCGCCGAAGCTAAACGATAGATTATAATATCTCCCTATCCGGTTCAGTACATCCATGATATTGGCATCATCCAATTCCAGATAGCCTTCTTTCCAACAAGTATATCTGGACGCACTCACTTTTCTTTTTTCAAATCGCTTGCCATCATAAAGCACTTTTTCATTTGTCTTCATGCGTATTTCAGGACCGGATTCCGGACGGAATCCGACTATTCCATCTACAAGTACACACGAAGGAGTCGGTTCATCTTCATAAGCCGATATATTGAAACGCGTTCCATATACCTGTATATCAAAATGGGCCGTATGCACGATAAACGGTTTTTTACTATCTGCCGTAACTTCGGCATACATTTCACCCTTCAAGCTTACTTCCCGTTTCTCTCCCGAGAAATGAGTAGGAAACTTAAGTACCGAACCGGAATTCAGCCAGATTTCCGTTCCATCTTCCAGTTTAACCTTCGATCGTTTACCATAAGGAACCACCAGTTCATTAACCTCGTCCTGTTCCATTCTGATTCGCTTCTGCCCGCTATTAGGATGATATACCATAGCTGATCCATCCTTGCTCAAGAGCAATTGCACGTTTTGCCGGAACGAAGTTATGCTATCACCGCTAACCAGACGAATATCTTCCGACTTCAAAGGTTGCCAGACAATCTCTGCTTTTTTTTCGACAACAGACGGCACAGGTTCCACTCTCTCATAATGATTCAGATAAGCAACAATTCCTAATGCAATAATGACGCATACGGATACACCATAATAAGCTACCCTCCTGACCGTTCTTTTCCGACGTAACATACGCAGCGAAACATGGATTCGCTGACGCAGGCGTTCATAGTCATCTTTCGAGAGGTGTTCTTGATTCATCCGAACGCTCTTGAATTTTAACCACTGGAAGAACTTTTCTTCGTCTTTCAAAGGATCAATATGTCTGCTATCCCGCTTCGTTTTTTCCATTCAGAACAGGTGCTTTAAGAGTTTAATAACACTATTGTCTGCATAGAACACGAACGGGCGCAGGTTTCATGCCCACTTTTCCCGAATAAAATTTAAAATGGTGCCTTATTTAACCAACATTAATAGAAAGTAAGAGATAGAAGAGCACTAATGTGTTATTGTGCTTCAGTTTAAGTAAGGTCCGATAGAGCAATTTACGACAGGCAGGAACACTGATTTGCATAATCTCTGCAATTTCCTCATAAGAACATTCCTGCATATAACGTAAATAAATAATCTCGCGCTGGCGTTCGGTAAGTATACTCAGAATCTCGTCAACTTTCTGTGAT
>ENA-OPBO01000564-OPBO01000564.1-human-gut-metagenome-genome-assembly--contig:-NODE-564-length-31209-cov-3.986198_pt1 | contig 31209 bp, 28 predicted proteins | sample MGYA00241071_ERZ501458 | MGnify/ENA primary metagenome ERZ501458 (study PRJEB25962, sample SAMEA2042509) | human gut metagenome | biome: human gut; feature: human-associated habitat; material: faeces... | reverse complement strand
TAGTAATTAAAATAAGTCTGTCCATGACGAACTAGATATAAAGTTTTTGTCACAAAAATTTCCCCCGTATTTTCACGTTTTCTATATCTTATCAAAAAAGCACGCTTAATGCGTGCTCTTTGGCTATTTTAATTCTAAGGTCTGAAACTGTTGTTGAATTCTTTACTATCCACAATAAATGATGGCACACTGATGAAGTGCATTGAATATATATTACCGGTTCTTGAAATACTGAAGCCATAATAATTGTAGTCGCCATCATGACGAGAACCTTGGGTGTTGAAGATGTCACCAGCGTGTTCCCATTCACGGTAAAGATTTCTGTCGCCACGTTGAGCTTCACCAGCACCGGCAAAGCCGAAGATCATTTGCTTCAAGCCAAAGTAAATGTCACGTTTCATTTCACCCATTGGCATGGTCTTTTTATTAATGGTAAAACCAGCCATGTCTTCAACGTAGTTGTCATCTAAGTTAAGGCCATTCTTCTTGCAGGCTCTAACGATTCCGGCAACATAGTGACCATTATCTTTGATACTGTGGCCGTGATCTTGATATTCTTTAGCAACATCATCAGCTAACTTTTGTGTACCTTCGCTGTAAACCCATGGATGCAAGCCAAGTTGCCCACGTGCACTGTTAATTACACGCAAAGAGAATTCAGCCAATTCCTTTTTATCGTTAGCTGAAAGATGGTCAGGATCAATCATCTTGTCATCGTCTTTGCTTTCTCCAGCTACGATACGCGAGAAGTTGTTGATCTCCATACCTTCCATAGAAGCCTTAACGAATTCAGGACTTGGGCTACCCTTATATGCATCAAGCAATGCGGAAAGAGTGTAGCCGCTTGGCATCCTGATTGCTGCTTGAGCATAAAGATTAGTTGCTGGAGCTGTATTCTTCACTGTTTTGACATTTCTAGCCAAAATCCAATAAGAGTTGGCATTAAGCTTATAAGCTGAATATTTCTTCTTGCCAATTCTTATATAACCTTTTTTGGAATAAGAATATTTTCTACTGGCGTAAGCGTAGTAATTAGTCTTTTTGCCCTTCGAAGTATAAAGTCGGACTTTCTTACTGCCTTTTACTTGTACTTTACCCTTGGTAGCAGCTTGCACAGTTTGTGGTGTGGCATATTCCGTGACTGCAGTAGCGGAAGTTAGCAAGCAAACACTGGCAAGTAAAGTCATCATTATCTTTTTGAACATATGGTTTACCTCCGTTGTTCCCTGTACACTACCAGTATCCCTTATAACTTATATGGTTATTATAGCAAAAAAGGCGCGCAACTTGAATGTAAGCGCGTGCCTTTTAGCCGTTATTAAATTGTTATTTTCGAGGCTGCTTATTAGTACCAACCGTTTGCTTGCCAGAATGACTTAGCAGCTGACCATGAACCGTAACGACTCTTTACGTAGTTGTCAGCAACTCTTTCTTGGTTGGCAGCTGAGTAGTCACCGTTCAAGTATGAAGCTGAAAGTTGGTATTTACCTACGTATTGACCGTTAGAAGCACTGTATGAGCCACCTGATTCACGGTTAGCAATCCAAGCCTTAGCACTTGCTTCTGAGCCTGATGCGTTTGAAGTGTATGATGAAGCGCTAGTATTTGAAGCAGTTTGAGTGTTTTGAGTTTGTGATTGTGCTGGAGCTTGAGTTGAAGCTTGAGCAGTAGTTTGAGTTTGGGTAGCAGCTGCGTGGTAACCAATAGTTACGTACTTAGCACGAACCCATTGGTTCTTACCTAAGTCGTACCACTTGTGGCCCTTTGAATCGTAAGCAGTCTTGATAACTTTCCATGAAGTGTTGCTTGCTAAAATTTGACCAGTTGCTACTGGGTTTTCATAGTTGTTGTATACGTTGATTGAGTTATTTGAAACGTAGTTTACAGTTACTACGCTTGCATCGTTTTGGACGATAGCAGCTTGTGCAGTGTTTGAACCTGCGTTGTTTGCTACTACTAAACTTGTAACTGACATAGCAGCTACTGCAATTGACTTAACTAAGATAGATTTGATTTTCAAAAAAATTCTCTCCTTAAAGTTTAAAAAGTAAATAATAAGTAACGAATTTTCACTTATTCGTCTGTCTCATTCAATTGACAAGTTATATACTACAGTGCTTTCGTTGCAGAACCATAACAGGAATATCACTCGCTTATTAAGAAAGTATTACTGAATGTGTCACCTTTGTAACATTTGTAATATTTATGTAAATTATTTTTGATGATGCAAAATGTTGTTATGTCAACGTTTTAACCCACTTTTTACTTTTTATTTGCTATGTGCAAAAGCATGTTCGCTCTTAACACTCTGAAACATTTCTGCAAAAACTATTACAGAAAAAAAGATCAATGTTATCCATTGACCTTTTTCTACCTATTAATAATGTAATTATTACCTATTTATAGAACGCGCCATTCTTGAAATAGTATGATTCAAGCCGCGAATTGTTTTACTTAATTCAAAGATAGTCTCTGTTGGAGACAACACGCCCCATGCGGCGTCCCCGATATGTTGGATATCGACATCTTGTTTTTAAGCGCAATCTCGCGAATCACGTCCTTGCCAGAACTCTCCTGACTAGTACCAATCGTACTCATTACCAAGCCATCATGTTGATGAACGATTTTGACAATCTTAATCAACTCATCGCTAGTAAATCCTGGCACAGTGCCTACTGCAGGTACCAAAATCACATCGGCTCCTGCATCGATCATTGCCTTCACAGACTCTTCATCTGCTACTGGCTCATCAACACCAGCACCATGCATTTTACCTGCAATAATCATGCCGGAGAAATTCTCTTTAGCAGTTCTGACAGCTTGCACAATCATCTTGTTGGTAACGCCGCTGCCCCTGGATAGCAGACAAAGTTAAAACCTAACTCTTCTGCGCGTCGCATTGATTCAGCCGTCGCAATTCTGCCTTTAGGCAATTCAAACTTGGCTGATTCCATTTTGACATCTGGATCAACTGGCTCCAAATTAACACCGATTGGTCTGCCAGTAAGTTCTTTCAACCTCTTGACAGTGTCTTTTGCGTCCTTAACTTCCAGACCGCTAACTTTAGGCTCAAACACATCAAATAAGTTAAGCAAAATCAGGTCCGCACCAAAGGCAGCCGCAATTTCTGACATCGTTAAGCCATCAATGGCAGGTTGAATTACTACGTTTTCGCTTAAAACGGTCCGGCCTTCGCTAGCCTTAATGCTTTGCTTAAGCTCGTCACCGTTCATTTTTAACAATTCACTAGAATTTACACTAATTAATCTTGTTATCATTATTTAGCCCTATTTTCTTCCATAAGTTGACGCTTGTTCAATGCGGACATGAATGGCATGTAAATCAAAACGTCTAATACAATATTGTTCAGCTGCAAAATTAATCCTGCGATACTACCAGTTACCAAGAATCCAGAAATAAGTGGTGGCATAGTCCAAGTAATAACAGTACCGTTACATAATGGAACTAAGCCCCCAGATTTCTTATCAGCCATAATAAATCCTCTTCCATATACTACAAAAAACAGAGCTCTTACATTGCTCTTTGGTATATACCTTTATGACACTGTAATGCAATGAAAGCGCTTAATTTACCAGTTTTTTTAAAAAAGTTTTTGAGAATATTTTCATCTTTGCAGCAATTGGCTTAAGTGCTATAGTTAAGGTGTATTTTCAAATAAAAGCGAGGAATAAAAATTATGAGTAAATATGTTGTTACATTAAACGAAGAAGATTTACAAATGATCAAGGATTGTCACTCAAAGAACCCTTCAATCATGAAAGCCATGAACGAAGCTAAGAAAGTCGAAGACTAATAAAATTTTTTGGATCTCTAAATCAAAAAAGACCGAAATTCTAATCGAATTTCGATCTTTTTATTTTTGCTTATTTTTCTTTATTTTTTTATTCTTCTACTTCAGTTCCTTGCGGATCGTTATAGTTATAAACCTTTACGACGTCGCCTTTACCGTCTAAAACGACGACGTTGCCGTCATTATGCGGATAAATTAACGGATCAGAGTGCGAGCCACCATCCGTAAAGACGCGAGCAGGTTCGCCCGGATATTGCATCTTTCTCACAATACAATGATCTGGCGACAAGCGATTCATCAAGCGACCATCGTCAAACACGCCTTCTAGTCCACAAGTTGGCGTATGACCCACGACGATTGTCTTCTTGGTCTTATTATGAGCTATCTTTTTATTTAAAGTGTCGGAATACCAAAATCTTTCTCTGGCCCAGATGCGGTAAAAGTCATAATCGATCTTAAAGCCATGATCAACACTATTATATGTAGCCGGATCATTATACTTTTCATCTGGTCTTACGCCGCCGTGAACGAACACGATGTTGGGCGTTTCATACATGATCGGGCATCCCGTCAAAAAGCGATAATACCTGCTTACGCGCAATTCTTCTGGCGTAGCAACTTCACCCAACAATTGTCTTAATGTATCACTACCACCATTAAAGAACCAGATCCCATCTTGATGTTCACGTTCATTGGCATAATTAAGCAGCATTTGTTCATGATTGCCCAATAAAACAATGGCACCTTCACTTTTTTGTTCAATTAAATAGTCCAGCACTTCCTTTACGCTGTCGCGACCATCGATGTAATCACCACCGGTAACCAGCTGAGCATATGGGAAGTCTTTTTTGGCTTGTTCAATTAGACCAAGCGTCTCATGATTGCCATGAATATCAGAAATAAAAATATAGTTTTTCTTCACTCGATCGTCTGCCAACGTGTTGTTAATAATCTTTTGGGTCATTTTGCTCGCTCTTCTTTATTTCTTTTCTTTAATAATATAAATTGGTCTTCGCTTAACTTGCAAATATATTCGGCCAATATAGCGACCTACCAGTCCTATGCATAATAATTGTAAACCACCGATTAAGAGAATGATACAAACAAGTGATGACCAACCATTAATAGCATATTGTGGGAAAATCCAGTGCCTTACTACAATAAAAATGATGGCAAAAAATGAAACGATAAATGAAACAAAGCCTAGCCACAGAGTGATGTTTAGTGGTGCTTGAGAAAAGTCGGAAATTCCATCCATCGCATATTTGAATAGTTGCCAAATGGTCCAATCGCTCTTGCCGGCAACACGTTGCACATTGCTGTAGCTGAGGTACTTCGTGTTAAAACCAACCCAGCTAAAAATTCCTTTTGAAAAGCGGCTGTATTCGGACATCGATAGGACTGCATCAACGACTTGGCGCGTCATCATGCGGTAGTCGCGCACTCCTGGTACCAATTTTGTCTCCGAAATTTTGTTGGCCACCTTATAAAACATGTTGCTCAGCCAGGACTTCAGCTTGCTTTCACCATTGCGGTCCACTCGGCGGCAGCCAACTATATCCCATTCTCCGGTCTTGATCAAATAATACATTTCAATCAATAATTCGGGTGGATCCTGCAGATCGGCATCCATCACGACCACCAAGTCACCAGTTGCGGCTTGCAGACCGGCATAAAGGGCCGCCTCTTTACCAAAGTTTCTCGAAAAAGAAATGTAGTGAACGTGTTCCTTATCTTCTTGTTGGATTTTTTTCAATTCTTTCAGTGTATCGTCGCTTGAACCATCATTGACAAAAATATATTCCGGCTTAACCGGTATTTTTTTGATGATCTTTTTGACCGCTGGATAAAACAGCGGCAATGATTCCTGTTCGTTATAGCAAGGAACAATAATTGATAATTTCTTCATTAATTAACGTTTTTCTTCCTTATATATTTTTATTGCATCCCGCCTTCATTCCATGCGTCTTGCAAAATCTCAGTGAAATGCTTTACTTCGTTTTCGTCAAAAATAATCAACAGACCATTTCTGACGATATCCATCTTTTCATCCCCATTGATGCTAAGTTCCAAACTAGAAATAAACAATCCTTCCTCGTCTGGTGCCTTCATTAAGACATACTTAGCTTCGTAGGGCTGAGCTTGACTATCATCCACATATTTTAAAGCAATTCTATCAAGCATTTGTTGCGAAAAGTTAAAGGTTTGGATATTATTTTCGCTTTCCTTTTTTATTACTATTTTCAATACATAATTACATTATAAGGCATAGTTTGAGCAAAGTTTCACAAAACTGACTATAATAAATGTGTGAAAAGAAGTGACTATGATGTTTAACAAAGAAAACGCAATTGATGCTTCTAAATTACACGTTGATTCTTTCAAGTATCAATCAACTGAAGATATGCCAAATGAGATCTATGAAGAATGGCAAGAAAAGCACATGAACGCCAAGCTCTTCAGTCTGCAGTTCCGCAACATCGGTCAAAGTGCTGAGTGGCAGGAAATGATCATCATCTGGGCAGATAAATTATAATAAGAACTCTAATGAAAGCCCTTAAAGGGGCTTTTTTTGACGATTTTTTTAAGGGCGGTGCTAAGATTGAAGTTGAGACGATCGACGAATGAAGAAAACTTACTTATATACATTTTTAGGAATAACTTTAAAAGCAATTGAAAACTCGATGACCATTGTCACTAACTTGGGGAGTATCCTTTGGCCAGCTTCCATTGTTAATATGATGCACGCATTCGGTTGGACAATGTGTGCTTCAATTTTTACTGAGGGAATTGTGATCAGCTTTTTGACCATGATTCTTGAAAGAAGAATGTCATGGAAGCAGTGGCGCAAAGAACTGATCTTTTTGACTCCTTACAGTGTACTGATACAGGCCTTTGCGACGGTCTGGCGCTGGTGGGGTATTGATAAACTGGACTTCATCCCCCGCTTTGGCGTCGACATCTTGGGCTTACTTATTTCGTTTACAGGTTTAGCCATGTATTCTGAGTGTGCTTGGTGCTTTCACCCACATGATGTTTTGTCATCCTGTTTGAAGAGTAGCTGGAGTCCTAAGATGATGAAGCTCTTTAACATCATCGCTCCTTTGATTGTAATTGGAATTTGTTTCTTCAGGAATCACACAGTTTATGCATTGCACATCGGTACTTTGGTCGGTTTATTAATTCAGAACCGCTTCACTTCATTCTGTCAGACCGCTTATGAAAAATATTTACATGTTTAATTAAAAAAGACACGTGAAATCACCAATGTCATTAAGTTAAGACATTGACACTCAATACCCTTTTTGCGTACAACAAATAAGCCTTTTTATAATATTGGAATTTTTAATTAGGCTACACGATATAAGAAGCAAACTGGTGCCTTAACTTTAATATAGCGTTTGTCTTTGCGTCCAGGTCTGACTGGCACAGTGTATCGACTGATCCTACGTAAAATTTTAAGAAAAGTAGTATCAGTTGAAGAGTAATTATATTGTTTATGAATAATCCTGCAGGACATTTTAAAATTTATGATATAAGTATACTTGCAATGTCGTTGTGGCACATAAGCTTGAGCATTAATCTGACTGACTGTATTAAACATAATCATATGAGCATAGATTTCCATTTCAATAAAATTATCTTGCTTTGAATGAAATTGGATACAGCCTAGATCATACTTTAATTTTCTAAAAGAACTTTCAATGCCCCAACGTAAGTGATACAGTTTTTTCATGCGAGGCAATGGAAATTCCTGGTGATTCAGGTTAGTTAGAAGCACTTCCCACTCATCTTTACCTGTGTCTGGATCACTAATTCTTACTTTGCAAGCACGAAATTTCACAGTACACAGCTTTTCAAAGTCCCAGCTTGCATCTTGAGTATTTTTTGAAAAGTATTTCTTGTAATGATGTCTATAATGCAGTATTAAGTGTATTTTTTCGGTATTTTTATGCTTCATATATTCCGCAAAGGCAACGGAACGTGGATCTGACAAAAGGGCCGTGGAGATTGCTTAGTAACCTTATTCTTAGAATTAGGATTCCCAAGTTGATCAAAATCAGAACCATCAATGGCAATGGTCTAGCAATCTGATATGAATCAATTGATTATTGAATGACTGTAGAATATGAATAAAACATTGAGGCGATAATTTACTCTTCTGTTGAACATAAGTAGATGCGCTCATAAGTTGACTATCATCGTCAAAAGCATCATCCAGTTCTTTTTCCAAACTGTTGCCTTGCATATTAAGTGTTAACTTAATTAAGGTAAAAGCATCCAGTTTGCGGTTTCTGGTAAAAGCAGATTTTGAATCGATAAAATCATGAATATGATCTGCGGTTTCTTTGATTATCAAATCAAGGCGTTCTAAAATATTGGTGTGCAGTTTTTTCATCATAATACGACCTTTCCTAAAAACGTATTTGAAAAGACCGAAACATATAAACCAAAAGAACCGAATCAAAATAATTCGGTTCTTAAAGTCAAACTTTAGTCAATGTCTTAACTTAATGACATTGATGCTGCTGATAAAACAGATAGTCCTGATAATAGCTATGTAACTAATCGGCCTAATGCGGAATCAGGTATCATCAAATCTGAACCTGCTAGAACTATCGAATTAGATACTCCAACCAGCTCTTCAGAAAATAAAGCAATATAAATATCTGAGAGGGATGCACTAATCAATGAAAGCAGAAGTACGGAACATCAATTAACGCTAGAAGACATCCAAAATTCAGTAGATGTTCAAACTTTGTTAAACCAAACTCATGCTTTGATGGAAATTACAAAGAATAGTCTTAAGAATATCAGCATTAAACAATTAAGACTCACCAACATTACAGACAGAAGTAAGGTTAAGCATATGCCGATTGATAATGCTTTATTGCATACCCTTGGGAGTATTATCATTGGTAAAAATCTTGATCTGATCTTCATATTTAGAGACGGGAATGTAATATCAATGTGTCCTGAAAGTTGGCTTCAGGTTCAACAACCTGATCAATTAAAAAAGAACTTTGAATGGACGTATTCACCATTTGATATTCAAAAATTCATTTCAGAATTAAGTAATTTAACAGCAGCCGTTACTAATACGCCTGAATGGACGCAGCTTTGGATGAAATACGTTCCGATTATTTAAAATCAAGAAATAAAAAAGGTTTAATTCCATAACAGGAATTAAACCTTTTTGTTCCAAAACAATTTTAAATATTAAGTAAATGGTTAAGTAGATTCAGAGCTTTGTAATTATGTGGAGAAAAGATTATGAATAGCAATTAATCCTTTTTAACATTAGCAACTTTGACATATTTATTGTTACCAATGCGATAGAACTTTTTACCTTTGATAGTAACAATCTTATCATTATCCAGTGCTAAGATTGTGCTCTTCTTCTTCAGAACAATATGCTTGTGACCTTTCTTAATGGCCTTACCACTCTTTGTGTAAACAAAAGCGTTATGGATCAAAACTTTGCGTTTCAAAGTATTATTAACTTTGACGTATTCATTTTCTCCAATTTGGTAGAATTTCTTACCATTGAAGGTAAAGATTTGACCATTGTTCATAGCATGAATAGTTTTACCCAATTTAAGGACAATGTTCTTACCATTTTCTTTAAGAGTAGTAATTCCATCATTTTGATAGATATAAGCATTATGAGTCAAAACAATATCAAGAGCTGGTAAAAGCTTATCAGTATCACCATTGCCTTGAATTTGTGATGAATCAGCTGAACCAGTATTAGTGATGGAGCCAGTATCACTAGGGGTTTCCGGGGTTACTGGAGTTTCATCTGGAACTACAGCAATCAACGTGCTAAGTGGCATCAATGTTGTAGTCTTGCCTAAGACAACATTTCCATCGCTGTCTAGCAACTTATCAGCTTTAGACAAATCAACATCATTCAATTCAGCATTACTATCGTTAACATTAAATACTACATAAAGTGTCTTGCCATCTTCTTTGTAAGCGAAAGTAAAGATACCACCTTCACCAGCATTGACTGTCTTTACTGTCTTAGCGATTTCATCATAATTGTTCAATCTTAAGGCAGGTTGACTCTTACGTACATTAACTAATTCTTTGAAGTAGTTAACAAGATCTTGATTATCTTTGACACGTTCCCAATTAATTTCGTTGACTTCAATTGGAGCATTGTAACTATTATTGTTACCATCTTTAGTTCTTAAAGCTTCTTGGCCGCCATAAACAAATGGCACACCTTCTGCTAACATGATCATTGACGTTGCTAATTTATCACGCTTAATAATATTAGCTTCAGATTCATCAGGTAAAGCCCACTTCAACAAGTCATACAAAGTACGGTTATCGTGACAAGCAACATAGTTGATAGTTTGACTTGGTGATTGGTATGGGTGAATCTGCCAAGTAACACCAGGAATTGCTAAGTCCTTACCGCCCAAGTAGCTGGCAATAAACTTCTTAGCATCAGCTTCATACTTTTCTTCTTTTCCATTACCGATAACCAAACCTGGAGCGTAATTTGGTTCATCAGATCTTACTGAGTTTCTAATATCATCACTGAAGAAGCCAATTGAAGGGATTTTATCTGCGTTGTATTGACCAGCACCGATCTCACGCTTGGTGGTTCTCATATCCCAGCCTTCACCATAAAGAAGCATACCAGGATCAATCTGATTTAATTCATCCCGAATATCATTCATGGTAGTAGTATCAAGCAATGACATAATATCAAAGCGGAAGCCATCAATGTTGTAGTTTTTAGCCCAGTATTTAACTGAATCCAGGATATACTTTCTCATCATCAGACGTTCACTGGCAGTATCATTACCACAACCACTATCAGCTACCATATTGTTATCATCATCGTATTCGAAGTAATAACCTGGAACTGTCTTTTGCAAGGCCTGGTCGTTTGGTGAGTATACGTGGTTGTAAACAACATCCATGATTACTCTAATACCAGCCTTGTGCAAACCGTTGATCATTTCTTTCATTTCCATGATTCTTGCGGTTGGATCAGCTGCGTTGCTTGAATAGCTTCCTTCTGGAACATTATAGTTCTTAGGATCATAACCCCAATTATAAGTTCCATCATTCTTAGTTTCATCAATACTTGCGAAGTCAAACATTGGCATAATTTGAACATGAGTAATGCCTAATGACTTCAAGTAATCCAAACCAGTGACCTGGCCATCAGGAGTTACGCCTGATTCAATCATGCCTAAATATTTACCTTTATCTTTAATACCTGAGTTTGGATCACTCGTAAAGTCACGAATGCTGGTTTCATAGATAATTGCACCAGTTGGGCTTGAGAATGAAGGCATTCTATTAAAGTCATCTGGTTTAATTGCATCATAATCTTCAATAACTGAACGATCACCATTGATGGTTACTGCCTTTGAGTATGGATCATTACTTTTAGTCTCGCTACCATCACCGAAGGTTAAGCTGTAATCATATGCCCAATTCTTGTAATTACCTGGAAGAGATACTGACCAAACGCCCTTATCACCACGAATCATGATAAATGTCTTAGTTGCAGTTGAGTCATTATCTAATGAGTCATATAAGTTCAAAACAACTTTCTTAGCTGTTGGTGCCCAAAGTTTAATTTGGGTTTGTGCTTGAGTGTAAGTTGCACCTAAATCATCGCCGCCATAGTAATATTTGGCATCGAATTCATCAGATCTGACGTATTTGCCAATATCGATAGACCTAAAGTTGTTGTAAATTCCAATTTGATTATTAGTTAAAATATCAAGATCTTTAGCTGTGGTAATCTTAAATTCTTTACTCTTGCCATCCTGATCAGCGTCAACTGCAGATACATCAACAACTTCATTATCCTTCATTTGTAAGATGGCTTTAGCTTCATCTGCGGTCATCTTTTTAGCAGTCTTTATATCTACTGTATTGCGTGATTCCATTGAAGCTGAAGCTAAGCTTTCTGGTGCTAAGGCAAAGCTTGGTGTGTAGTAAGCCGTTGTATCTTTATTTACTAAATAAATATCAGTAGTTCCATCACCTGGAAGTGGAGTAAATTCTCTAGTCTCAGTATCACTACCAATTGGTGAAACATAAATCTTGCTAAATGTTTGGCCCGTCAAATCAAAGTCACCAATTTCATCATCATCGTCTTCCTTCGATAATGATACTGTCTTTTTACTTTGATCAGTATCAGTCCAGTAATTAAGACTTGTTGCATCAGTATTACCATGATAATGAACTTTTATTTTAGCTGAATTATAGCTTGGAGTTACATCCTGACTATCATCAGAACCTTCTTTGTACCAAACTTCAGCCTTACCATTATCGTCAACAGTCAATGAACGGTCGGCACCTGTACCATCTTTATCCCAGGAGTCTGTACCTTTAATCAAAACTCCTACTTTTTGTTCATCATTATCGACTGTAATGTTGGCATAATAACCATAATTATCCTGGCCGTCCCAATTATATTGAACACCAGTACTGTTTGGATTCTTGCCCCATACATAAGGTACCCATTTAGTACCATCACCTTGATAGTGAACAACAACTTTAGTTGTGTTCTTTACCGTTTCTGTATCAGATTGAGGTGTTGCAGAAGCTGAATCACTACTTTTTGCATTTGCTGCTGGTTGCGCATTATTTTGCTCAGTTGCAGTAGGTGTAGCTTTATTATCTACATCTTTTGTTTTATCTTGTTTATTAGCCGTTACATGATCTGTATTTTGCTGTGTTTGTTCGGTGTTATTTGCTGCTTGATTTGCGTCAACTTCAGCGGCTTTAACATTGTTAGTCCAAGTTGCACCAAGCCAAAGGCTCAAAATGGCTGATGCACAAACAAATACGCATTTACTTCTACTGTAACGGTTTTTATTTTTATTCATTATAGCTTCCTCCTATTTGAATATTTCAGAACAAGCGTATATTAAAGCGCTTTCATTAGCAATAGCGAATGTGTATGTTACCGCTAACAATTTTGATTGTTAATCTGTATTTGTACATATGAAAAACCGGATTTATTTTAATTGTTTTTATATTTCAAAAAGAAAAAGGTGGATTTATCAGCATCTAAATGAAGTGAGACCTAAAAGTGAGATACTTTTAGGTCCTTTGCCATGTCTAAATTTAATAAAGAACAAAAAATAGAAATTTATCGTAAATGGAAAGATGAGAATATCTCAATAAGTCAATTGTTTAAAGCATATAAAATGAACTTAGCTAATTTAGATTGATTGATATGCATGGAACGGATATTTTAAATACTGGAAAGCAGGTTTATTCTAAAAAATTTAAAGAGCAAGCAATTGAGCAAGCTGTTTTCAGTACCAAGTCATATGTACAAGTATCACTAGAACTGGGGCTTAAGAGTATTGGCACACTTAGTATTTGGCTTAGAGAATATAAGGAAAACGGGTATAATGTCATTATCAAACAGAAAGGACGCCCTGCCCGTGATCAAAGAGAGTCAGAAATCACGCAAGGAATTGGAGAAAGAGATCCAAAAGCTGAAAGAAGAAAACCTGCGATTGCGTATTGTGAACGAATACGTAAAAAAACTGAAGGCCTTGAATCAAGACAAAGATCGAGAGAAATAGCTAAGGCAATTACTGATCTAAGGCATGAATTTAAGGTTAGCTTGAACTATGTCTTAGATGCAATTGCAGAGCATCCAGAGCTGCCTACGATTGCCAGAAGTTCTTACTATAAAATAATTAAACGAAAGCCTAAGAAGCCCAAGCGTTCCAAACTTATTTGCAAGGATCAAGGAAATATTTACTCGTCACAAAGGACGCTATGGCTATCGTCGAGTGGCACTCCAGTTAATAAAAGAAGGCTGGAATATTACTGAGAAAATAGTCCGTTACTGGATGCATAAATTGGGTCTTAAGGGTATCAGACGCAACAAGCGTAAGTATTCAAGCTACAAGGGAACTATTGGCAAGATAGCCCCTAATTTAATTCGTCGTGATTTCTTTGCGCCAATGTCCAACATGAAATGGTACACTGACATTACTGAATTTCATCTTTTGGATGGTTGTGGAGGCGATATAGTCTCTTACACTATTTCCAAACATCCAGACATGGAGTTAGTAATGACAATGCTTGATAAGGCTTCTGCCAAGGAAACGGCTCTTAATAATTGCATCTTTCATACTGATCAGGGCTGTCAATACCAAAGTCCAAGATATCAGCGTGCTTTAAAGCTTCATGGTATTACTCAAAGCATGTCTACTAGAAAAGGTAACTCCATGCATGATGGGCTAATGGAAAACTTCTTTGGCTTGCTCAAAACAGAGATGTTCTATGATCAAGAATACAAGTACCATAGTCTTCAAGAATTAGCTCAAGCAATCGAAGAATATATCGAATACTATAACGAAGAAAGGATAAAGAGCAGATTAAAAGGCTTAACTCCGAAAGAATATCGGAATCAAGCCTCTATTAATCCTGTATTTTAAACTGTCTAATTTTTAGGTCTCAGTTCATTATACTAACATTACTCTTTTGCTTTTTCTTAGCCATAATCCACTTTCTTCTTTCTTAAAAGTTATTTCTATTTTAATTCTTTTATTTATAAAAAGAAAAAGAGAGCATCTTTGCTCTCTTTTAAATTATGCGTGATAATCACTAACAACTTGTGGGACTACTTGAACTTACATAATGGTAAAAAAATAAGTCATATCCATAAAGAATATGCCTTATTATGATTAATTAGAACAAGCGAGTTGCTCTAATGTAGAATTTGCTATGAGCTAAATGAGCATATAAGTGACCTTTAATCATTACAAATTCTGAAATATGAAGCTTTCTACCCTTCTTAATAAGGCGCAAAGTTCTTCTGCCTGACTTTGTGTAAAGACGGGCATTCTTAGCTAATTTAATCGCCTTATTGGAGCGAACTTCAGTATTAATTTTGTGCTTTAATAAGTAGATTGTAGCTTGCTTATAAGATTTGAATTTGAGCATAGTTTTACCATTTCTTAAGTAAAATGCTCTATTCTTTTGCATAAGGATATTATGCTTTGCTTTCTTAATAGGATTAATAGTAGTTTCGTTTGGCGTAGTTTTCTTAGTTGTAGCACCAGCTAAATCTGCTAAATCGCCATTAGGAGTAATTGCTGAATTTTGTTTATCAGCAGTGCTGTCTTCATGCTTATTAGCATCAGGTTTAGCAGCAGTGCCACCTTCATGCTTATCAGCATCAGGTTTAGCAGCAGTGCTACCTTCATGCTTATCAGTATCAGGTTTAGCAGCAGTGCTACCTTCATGCTTATCAGTATCAGGCTTAGTAGCAGTACTGCCTTCATGCTTATCAGTATCAGGCTTAGTTGGATTTGTTTGATGTTCAACTTGTTGTTCAGCTTGATATGCGCTTAATACCTTTTGGTAGGTTTCTTTTGCTTGATCTGCTTTTGCCTGTGCTTGTTCAGCATCTTGTTTAGCTTGATCGAGTTCAGCTTGCGTGTGTGGCAATGATTTGCTTAAATGCTTTAATACTTCTTGCTTTGCTTGCAAATCACTTTCAGCTTGAGTAAGCTTTGCTTTGCTATCCTTAATTGCATTCGCTAATTCTTGCTTTCTTTGCAATAATGCAGCTTTTTCGCTAGTTAAATCAATAAACTTGTTTTGCAAAGCTAATTTTTCAGTATTTAGCTTTTCAGCTTGATCTTGTAATTGATTGATTTCGTTTTGATCATCAATTAAAGTTTGATCACTTTGTTCAGGTGCACCCTTTGATGCATCAAGCAATGCTTGATATTTAGCTTGAGCTTTTCTTAAGTTAGCTTTTTCTTGAGCTAAACTAGTTACTTTTTCGTCAGCTTGGTTGCTGATAGGGGTAACTTTTGGATCAGTGCTATATACGTATTCATTATCCGGAACAAGCAAATAGTGAGTTGATACGTTATTAGTATGTGGCAATACACTAATTGACATACCAAAAGCATAATGCTTAGTATCATTATCTTGATTCATATCACCGATATTCAATAGACTCGCAGCATGATCCCACTCTTGATTGTTAAAGAACATAGCAGCAATATCACTATAAATATTTTGCTTAATATAATCCATTGAAACAGTATGAACAATTGTAGGATCGCTATTTACGTACCAACCGTACCAGTTATTTGCATCCAAGTCTGCTTTATTATGGTTAATGAAGCTGTCAACATTTGTTGGCCAGCCTGACATATCTTCATAATATTGGCTACTATTGGCCGGATCATCCTCCAAGCCAAATTGACGAGCTGCGTCATTAACTGCTTTATAGTCATGGCCTTTTCTATCAAGGTTGCTGCGGCCGTCTTCGTTATATTTATCGGCAACTACTTGAGCCATCTTCATAACGTCTTTATTCAAAACTAAGTTTGGTCGACCGGCTTGGCTGCGTACACTATTAATCAAACGCATTGCGTATTCATTAATTTCTTGATATTCATCGGCTGTGATGTGATCAAGATCAACTTGATGCTGTTCATCTTCTTTATTATGTTTGTAGTCATTTGCCTCGTTTTCAATAGTTTCACGAGAGCCTTGATACATATCTTTATCATAATCGGACTTATTTTTATCCCAAGTTTGCATTCTGCCAACTTGTGCTGAAAATTTATCATGATATTTATTCATGCGATCTTGATAAGTCTTTTGTGCTAAACCATCGTATTTCTTAACAGCCTTAATATAATCTGGTGAAGCTATTAAATCATTGGCAGTTTCTTTTTCACCTTGTTCAACGGCCTTTCTTGCCTGATCAATTTCTGATTTGGTAGGAATGTTAGTTGAAGCTTGACCTGAATGTTGCTTATCTTGGTCACGCTTTGTTTGTGCTGCTTGCATTTTAGCTTGATTATCTTTGATGGCTTGATCATTTTGTTGTTGAGCTGCAATTGCTTTTCCAATTGTGTCTTGATTATTAGCAATTGCCTGATCATTTTGCTTATTGGCAGCAACTGTTTGATCATAAGTCTTTTGTGCAGCAACTTTGCTATTTTGGGCTTTAGTTATTTCATTAGTAACATCAGCTGAAGCCTTTTGATTGTCATTTTGCATTTGTTGATAAGCGTTTTGCTTACCAGTTGCAATTTGTTGCAAATCGTCTGCTTTCTTTTGAGCAGAACTTACATCATTTTTAGTAACGCGGTTAGTAGTGGTTACTTGTGAATTATTAGTTTTGTCTTCTGGTTTTACAGCATCAGCTTTTACATTATTAGTATTTGCTGTAAAAAGACTTGCTGTAGCTAAAACAGTGGCTGCTAAATATGTTACTTTATTAGTTTTAATTTTATTCATTGAGAAAAATCCTCCTATTTACATTTATTTAACGTTTTGAAATTTGTATTCGTACTGTCAATGCTAATTGTTAAGCTTTTGCAACTAAAAGATTTGCAAATTTGGCCAGCACTAAGTACATAATTTTGCAACTTGTTTTGTTTAATCTATGGACTTTCGCCACTAGCCGAAGCGCCTAAAAGTAAAACTAATTTACGCATAAAAAATTAAATCTTTTCTATTAAACTAGTAATAAAGTATCAACGTTATTTTTTTATCGAAATAGATCGCGGTGTCACCTAGCATTCTTGGGCTTTCAATGTAAAGAATCCGTTCGCCGACACTTGTTGCGTCTTATGTTAAAAATAGCCGCGCTTTTTAAAAATCATGTGGTATTCCTCATGTTAATTTTTCTAGTAACTTTATTATTACATAAAATAATTATGTACGAATTTTAAAACAAAGTAAAGATGCCTGAATTGTCAATTTAAGTGCAACAGTTAGGTTATGAAGAGATATATTGCTTGAAGAGTTCTTCTGCCGTGTGATATTGGAGGATTCGGCGATGCTTGTGGTTAATGGCATTAGTTGCTTGTTGAACATAAGTAGCTGTCTTTCATGCTTTTACCCTCAGGGAAGAATTGACGCAAAAGACCGTTGCAGTTTTTCATTTGTGCCTCTTTCCCCAGGAGAATACGGATGAGCAAAGTAGATCTGGCAATTCTTAATTTTTGTCATATCCGCAAACTCAGAACTGTTGTCAAAAGTAAGAGATAGTTGTATCAACAAGAACAGGCTAAAGCGACTAAAGAAGCTAAATAAAAAGATCGATGATCACCGTTTTTTAACGAAGATCATCGATCTTTTGTTTTTCTATAATCCAAATGCAATCTTGTATAACAATGCACCGCAGATACCACCAGCAATTGGAGCAACTACTGGTACCCAACCGTAGTCCCAGTGAGCAGAACCCTTATGAGGCAATGGGCAAAGTGCATAAACGATACGTGGACCTAAGTCTCTTGCAGGGTTTAATGCAGGACCGGTAGGACCACCAACAGCCATAACCAATGCGGTGATTAAGAAACCAACACCGAGGTTGGCAATATCTTCTGATTGCTTGAAGAACATGCCACGGTATAAACCAACGGCTACAAACAAAAGAATTGCTGTACCAACAAATTCAGTGATAAAACCGTTTAACTTACTGTTGGCAGTATCACCAGTCGCAAAGCTGGCAAAAACAGCGTCATCACTAGCAGTTCTCTTAATGTATGGCCAGTAAACAGCTACTAATATAAGTTGACCTACGATTGCACCAAGCATTTGAACCAAGATATATGGTAGAACTTGATCCCAAGGGAATGCACCTGCACATGCTTGTGCAAGGGTTACGGCTGGATTCAAGTGGTTACCTGAAATTGAACCGAATAACATCGCAGGAAGCATGACACCAAAACCAAAGCCAAATGCGATTAAAAGCCACCCACCATTGGCTTGTCCATCGCGGCTATTACCTCCAGTATCACGCAATACTGAGTTGGCAACTGAACCGTTACCTAAAACTACTAAAATAATCGTACCGAAAAATTCGGCCAAATACTTTATCATCCAAGTATGTTCCATAATAGATACTTTTTACTCCTCTAAAAAAAATAAGTGAAAAATACACACAAGATTGAATTATACACTATATTGAGAAAATAGATATGATTATTTTAAAAATTTCAAATATTTTGCTCAAAAACAGATCTTTCTTACTTTTTTGTTTTTTCTAGTAGAATAATTAGTAAGGAATTTTTTAGAAAGGGCGTAAAGAATGAGCGAAGAAAATAAAAATGATGTAGTAACTGGCGCTTCCGAAACTATTGATGCTAGTTCGGGTTCTTCGATGTTAGAACATGAAGAACCTAAAAAAGAAGAAGCCACTAGTCCATGGCCTGGTCCAAAGGGTATGATCCCAGTAACCAGTGGTAAAGCCGACGATGCTAATGTCCATAACCGTGTCTTCTTAGACAATATCTTGGTGGAAATGCGTGTAATCGATTCTGTTGAACCGGATTTGACTACAACAATTTTGGGTAGAAAATATGCATCCCCATTAATGCCGGCTGCAGTTTCGCACTTGAATAAAGTGTTAAGTGATAAAACAAGAAAGCCAATGCAAGAAAAAGCAATGGCCGCTCGCAACATGGATTTACTTAACTGGATCGGCATGGAAACCAACGAAGAGTATGGTGAAATCGTCAGCCAAGGCGGAGACACTATTCGAATTATTAAACCTTTTGCAGATCATCACAAGATTTTAGATGAAATCAAGTTTGCGGAAGATCATGGAGCTGTAGCCGTTGGAATCGATATCGATCATATTGCTGGCAAAAACGGTAAATACGATGTAGTTGATGGGATTCCTCTAGGTTCGATTACAATGGATGACTTGAAGCATTATGCGGAAAGCACTAAGTTGCCATTTATTGCTAAAGGCGTTTTATCTGTATCTGATGCCTTGAAGGCGCGCCAAGCGGGATGCAAGGCAATCGTAGTTTCTCATCACCACGGTCGTGTACCTTTCGGTGTTCCACCTCTAGCTGTTTTGCCTGATATTAAAAAGGCACTTGCTGGTAGTGGCATGGAAATTTATGCCGATGGTTCTTTGATGACTGGTTATGATGCATATAAAGCATTGGCTATGGGTGCTGATGCTGTCTTAATTGGCCGCGGAATCTTGTCAGAGCTGCTTCAAAGCGGTACTAAAGCGGTTGAAGATAAGCTTAAGCAAATGAATGAACAACTAGCAGAGATGATGATGTATACCGGTGTTAAGGATACAAAATCGTTTGATCCTAGTGTTTTGCATTATTAAAAATAAATAGAACAAGATAAAAACAATAAAAAGAGATTGCAACTGCAATCTCTTTTTTATAACTCAATTTTTTCATCAGGTTGTTTAACGTGCAATTTTTCAAAAGAAAAAGGCTTAATTAGAGAAATTTCATAGGCATCTAGAGCTAGATTTTCACCAGCAAAATCTGGATTGTACAATGGATCACCGACAATCGGACAGCCGATTGCGGCTAAATGAACACGAATTTGATGGGTGCGACCTGTTTCTAGCGTTAATTTAACTAAAGCTGTATTATCAGAATATTTTTTCAGTAGTTCATAATGAGTAACCGCATGCAAACCAGTTTTATTTACCATTCTTTTTCTTTGATCATCAGGATCCTGACCAATAGGAAGATCAATAGTACCGTTTTTCTTTAATTTATCCGCATGAATAATTTTAGCCAAATATTCACGATGAAAAGTTTTAGTAGTGAGTTCTCGATTCAAAATAGGAACAACTGCTGGATTTTTAGCCACCAAAAGCAGACCGCCTGTAAGCATATCGAGTCGATGTACGATGTACGGACTGCTACCTAAATAAGTAGCACAATCATTCAATGCTGTATCAGTTTCATTTAAGTTAGGGTGAGTTTTTTGCCCCTTCTTTTTATTAATGATCAATAAATTATCGTCTTCGTAGATAACGTCAGGCATTCGTCTACTTGCAGGGTAAGTTTGCTGCATTGAATCAATTTGATCAAGCACGATATCAATTTTGTCACCTGGCTTAACCAATTCATTGAAGTAGCGGTATTTACCATTAATGGTTACATTTTGCTCGATTCTTAAATAATGGCGCCATTTTCTAGGGATAAGTAATTTACGCAGGACTTCGTTAACTGGTAACGGATCAAGATTTTTTGGATAAAAAAGTGTAAAATTATAAACCATAAATATTTCCTAAGTCTGCTTCAATTCTAAACATGTGTTTTAGTAATTATGATACAATTTTCTTGTTTCTAAAAAGGAGCAATGTATTTAATGAATAATGACCAACCAAAAAGAAGTGGCTTTAAGGATGCATGGCATCAATTTGATAGTCGCTTCTTTATCGGACGCTGGATTATTTTAATCCTACTCACTTTAATGCTTTTGACTTGTACATATTATACAATTAAAGTTAAAACTTCGAATATTTCAAACTTGAAAGCATCACTTTCAACTACGACCACTATTTATGATTATAAGGGTAAAAAAGCTGGTTCTTTATACTCTCAAAAGGGATCGTTTGTTGAATTTGATAAAATTTCGCCTAATATTCAAAATGCGGTCATTTCAACAGAAGATCGTACTTTTTGGACGAACCCTGGTTTTAGTGTTAAAGGTATGGTTCGTGCCGCCATTAGTTTGGTTATTCACCATGGTCAAGTTACCGGTGGTGGTTCCACATTAACGCAGCAGCTGGCTAAGAACTCACTACTTACTCAGCAGCAGACCTTTTCACGAAAATTGGAAGAATTGTTCTTTGCAATTGAGATCAACCATGTTTATTCCAAAAAAGACATTTTGACGATGTACTTGAATAACGCCTATTTTGGTAACGGTGTCTGGGGCGTGCAAGATGCTAGTCGTAGATATTTTGGTAAAAATGCTAGTGATGTAACTGTCAGTGAAGCTGCCACTTTGGCAGGGATGCTACGGAATCCTAGTTTCTACAACCCTGTAGACCATATGGCTAATGCACTGTCACGTCGTAATTTAGTTTTGAGCTTAATGGCTGATAATGGCAAAATTACTTCAGCTCAAGCCAAAGCTTATTCAAAAGAAGGCTTAACTTTAAAGAATACCTTTAAGAATAAGGATGGCTACCGTTACCCATACTTCTTTGATGCTGTTGTAGATGAAGCAATTAGTAAGTACGGCTTAACAGAAGAGCAGGTAATGAATAAGGGCCTCAAGATTTACACTACCCTTAACCAAAATTACCAAAGCAAGATGCAAGATACCTTTGAACAAAGCTGGCTTTTCCCACAAAATGGTTCAGATGGTACCGAAGCCCAAGGTGCCAGTGTGGCAATGGATCCTAATACTGGTGCCGTACGTGCAGTTGTTGGGGGACGTGGACAACACGTCTTCCGTGGCTACAACCGTGCAACGCAAATGAAGCGTCAGCCTGGTTCATCGATCAAGCCGCTTGCTGTTTACGCACCAGCTCTTCAAAATGGTTATCATTATGATTCAGAGCTTTCCAACAAACTGCAGAAATTTGGTAAGAACGGTTATGAGCCACACAACGTTGATAATGGCTACTCTGATAAGATTCCAATGTACCAAGCCTTAGCTCAAAGTAAGAATGTTCCTGCTGTATGGCTGCTTGATAAGATTGGGGTTAACAAGGGTGTTCAATCTGTTGAAAACTTTGGTATTAAGGTGCCAAAGAGCGATCGTAATCTTGCTTTAGCCCTTGGTGGTCTTTCATCTGGTGTATCACCATTACAAATGGCCCACGCATATTCTGCCTTTGCCAATAAGGGTAATTTGCCTAACAATTCTTACTTTATTACTAGAATTACAGATGCCAGTGGTAATGTTTTAGCAGAAAATGGCAATCCGGGCACACACCGTATTATTTCTGAAAATACGGCAAAAGAAATGACTACGATGATGCTGGGCGTATTTACTAACGGTACAGGTCAATCTGCTCAACCAAGTGGCTACCGTGTTGCTGGTAAAACTGGTTCAACTGAAGTGCCTAACTCATATGGTTTTGGTACTAAGGACCAGTGGATTGTTGGTTATACTCCTGACATCGTTGTCGCAACTTGGGTTGGTTTTGACCGAACCAGTAGGCAGCATTATATGCAAGGAATTTCCGAAACAGGAATTACTAGACTATATAAAGCCGAAATGGAAGGCATTCTGCCGTATACCGCTCAGACTCAATTTACTGAAAAAGCACCTAACCAGATTGTGAAAGATAATGGTTCAAACTTTGATTGGACCGGCGGATTAGGGCAAAAAATTCAAGACGGTATAGGTTCTGCAGGACAGAAGATTAATGAATGGTATAATAGTGTGAAAGGCTTATTTGGCCAATAAAATTTAGGAGGACCATGATGGTTAACGTTTACGATTCAGCTAACAAATTAGCAGAAGATTTGACACAAACTGATCAATACAAGGCTTTACAAAAGGCTATTAAGGATGTAGAAGAAAACGACGAAAGCTCAGCTATGTTCAAGAAGATGGATGAACTTCAAGCTAAGATTTTGCGTGCTCAACAAGCTGGTCAACCTCTTGCTGCTGAAGATCAACAAGCTTACAAGGACTTGAACGACCAAGTACAAAAGAACGATTTGATCGTTAACATGCTTAAGTCAGAACAAGCTTTATACGACTTGCTTAACGACATCCAAAAGACTTACTCAAAGCCAATTAATGATCTTTATGAAGACCTTAGAAACTAGAATTTGCGATGAAATTTATTCACTTTGCGGATGCGCATTTAGATAGTCCATTTCGTGGGCTATCTTTTTTGCCATCTAAGGAATTTAACCAAATATATCAAGCGGCCGATCAATCATTAAGGAGAATTGTTGATTTGGCTTTAAAACAAAATGTTGATTTAGTCTTAATCGCTGGAGATACTTTTGATAGCAACACGCCATCTCCAAGAGCGCAGCTATTTTTTGCCGAACAGATAAAAAGGCTGACTGACCAAAAAATTCAAGTGGTGATGATTTTCGGTAACCACGACCACATGAAAAAAGAAGATCTACTAGTTACTGAAACACCTTATTTCAAATTATTGGGTAATGGTGAAAAAGTGGAGAAAGCCACTTTTGCGACAAAAGCTGATTTTACTTACGATGTAATCGGCTTTTCATATTTGAATAACCATATTACGCGTGACATGATACCTGATTTTCCTGCAAAGGGACAAAATTATACTTTTGGTTTAATGCACGCACAAGAAAAAACACAAACTAATAATGTTTATGCACCATTTACTACTAGTGAAGTGCAGAACCTTAATTACGATTATTTTGCCTTAGGCCATATTCACGCACGCAATAACTTGTCAGAAAATCCATGGATTGTTTATCCAGGTAACATTCAGGGGCGTCACATCAACGAAATGGGCACTAAAGGTTGCTATCTTGGCGAGATCGATGAACAAACTAAGAAGACAAGCATTGAGTTTAAACAAACTAGTCCAATTATTTGGCAAGCTGTCGAAATCAATTTGGAAGGTGAAATCGATAAAGCTGGTTTGCAGACAAAAATCATTGAAGTCCTTAATCAAATTAAGCAAAAGACTTACTTTAGTTTAACCATCAAGGGTGCACAATATTTGACTGAAGAAGAGCGAGAACTGACTGCAGATACTGATTTTTGGCAGACAATCTCGCAAAATTTGCCATTTGCTTCTCAGCTAGTTGACGTTCGTTATGAAACCAATACCAGTTTGGAATTAAATGAGAATGATCAAAAGGCCTTTGAAAAAGCCAAGGCGGAAATTTTTGATGTAGATGAGTTCAATCAAATCGTAAACGACTGGAAGAAAAAAGATCCAGAAGCAGCTGCACTAGCAGAAGATCCTAAATTTATTGAGGCTGTTAAGCAATTAACCGAAGTAAAGCTAATGAGTAAATTGAAAGGAATTAAAGATGAGACTGAAACAAATTAAAATGATCAATTTTGGCCAGTTTTCTGACAAGTCTTTTGATTTACCTAGCAAAGAAATAAACGTCTTCTTTGGTGCTAATGAGGCGGGAAAGAGTACGACGGTAGCTTTTATTAAGCAGATCATGTTTGGCTTTCATTTGCGCAGTAATTCGTCTCCGTTTTTTGAAGATTATACGCCGTTAGCTCATGTGAGTCCGATGGGTGGCAGTCTTGTCTTTGAAGCGGACGATGGCGAATATGAATTAGAGCGCTTGTATGCCAAAGGCGATAAGACTAAGCGTGGTATTTTAACCGTTAAAAAAGATGGGCAAGTAGTGCCCGAGAGTCTCTTTTTCGATCAAATTCAAAAAATCAATGGTTCGTTTTATGCCGACAGCTTTATCTTTAATCAAGAAATGCTGGGTCAGGTAAGCAGCTTGAGTCAAGAAGACTTGCTTGAACGTATTTATTACTTGGGTGCAGCCAATAGTGGTAAATTGCTTGAAATGCGTGATGGCTTTGAAAAAGAAGCTGGCAAGTTGTTTAAGAAGACGGGTAAAAAGCCAGAAGTAAATCGTCTGCTTAAGCAAATGGAAGACGATCGTGACAATCTGGCTCAAACGCAAGCAGAGTTTGGTGATTATGAAGAACTTGATCGTGATTTAACTGCTAAAAGTGACGAGTTAAAGAGTAAGCAACAAGCTTTAGAAAAGCTGAAAAAAAGGGCGCAAGAGTTGCGTGACCTGCAAAAAGAATTAGGCAATTACCAAACTTTGCTAGATTTGCAAAAGCAAGTTAAGGATATGCAGTTTGATAGTGAAAATTATCAAAAAGCGCAAGAGATCATGGCGCAAGGTCGCAATTTGCAAAAGACGATTAAGTCTTTGAAAGAGCAATTAGCTGATCTGGATGATAATAATCAGGCTGATTTGTCAGCTAGCAAAAAGCTTGTCCAACAAAAGCCGCAACTACTTCAATGGCAAGCAGAATACAAATCATGTTTGCAAAAAGCTGATGAACTCAAACAAGAAAAAGAACAAATTCTTGCTTTATCTCCTGATACCAAGCAAGTACTAGACTTGACGCCAGAGCAAATCAAACAGCTGCAAGCAGATTATTTAGCTTTGCCTAAACAAGAAAATCGAGTTGAAGCTGCTCCTAATTCCAATGATAAACTCTGGTATGTGATTGGTGCTGTCCTAGCAGTCCTTGGTTTGATCTTACTGGTTATGATGGGGACAGTTGGCGTGATCGCCTTAATTACCGGCCTAATCTTTCTTGGTGCAGGCTACGTTAAAGGCAATAACGCCAATAAACAAAATGCCGCTATTTTGGAAAAGCAAAAACTGGTCGCACAAAAGCGCCAGGGATTTGGGCAACAATATGGCTTGAATCCTGATAATTTGGATATTAATAATCTGGTGGCTAATGCCAACCAGTATCACTTAAAAGAAAACGCTGAGAAGGCAAATAATGAACAACTGAGCCAGATTAATCAAGAAGTCGCCCAATTAGCCGCAAATGTGCAAAATACGCTGAAAAAGCCAATTGAGGATGATTTTAGCTCCGTTTTAAGTGGAATTGATGAACTGGAAGAAAAGATTGACCACAGTCAAGAAATTGGTCAACGAAGAATGACGATTTCGTCTGCTTTAAAGCAAGACCAGCAAGATTTGAAAGAATTGGGTTTGCAACTTCAAACTTTGTTTGCTCAAGCTAATGTCAAAAATATGGTCGATTATGATGCTGTGTACAAAGATTCATTAGAGCAAGCCAAAATTAGGACGCAGGTTGAAGCACTTAAGAAGAGCTTAAACGATGATTTAACTCAATTGACAAAGACTAATCCAGCTGAATTAGAGCAGCAATTGCATGAATTGAATGATCAAATAGCTGCAGCTAATAATGAAGTCAGCGATTTACAACAACAAAACGCACAAGTACAGGTTAAGTTGAATAATTTGGCTGATTCAACTGCAGTATTTGAAGCGAGACAGGATTTGGCCAATACCGAAACTAATTTTGAAAGCAGTAGTAAGGAATATTTGGCTAACTTGCTTGCAGCTAAATGGATTGGTCGCTCACTTGATTTAGCTTCAAATGAACGTTTTCCAAAGATGCTCAAAGCAGCTAAAGAATATTTGGCTTTGCTTACAGGTGGACGTTACGTTGATCTTGAACTCGGCAAGAAATTAACGGTCATCAGAAAAGATGGTAAAAAGCGTGATGTTAAGTACTTGTCTCGCGGTACGGCTGAACAACTCTACTTTGCTTTAAAGTTAGCCTTTGTCGAACAAATTAAAGATGAAATCAACTTGCCAATCTTAATCGATGATTCATTTGCTAACTTTGATGATCACCGCATCAAGTATATTGAACAATTATTGAAGAAGATTAGTGAAAATAATCAAGTGCTGATTTTTACAGCGCAAGAAAACCTAGTTGAAAAATTAAGGATCCAGCCTTTAACTTTTACGAAAGGAAATCAAAATGCTTAAACGACTCTTAGATTATAATGACGGCGAAGAAATGGATATCGTCGTTTTGATTAAGAATTCGCAATTGCGACGGAATAAGAAAAATAAGCTCTTTTTAGCAATGCAATTTGGCGATGGATCAGGCGAGATTCGGGGCAACTTTTGGGATGCAACCAATCAAGATGCGGCTACCTTTAGTACAGGTACGATTGTAGAATTGAACGGTAAAAGAGAAGAATACCAAGGCCGTCCTCAAATTCGCATTTATAGTTTAAGGGTGGTTGGACCACGAGAAGGCTATGAGTTAGATCAATTCGTTAAGTCAGCTCCAGAACCGATTAATGATATGCATGTCGAAATTAATCAATTTGTTGATCAGATTCAAAATAAAACTTGGAAGACGATTGTCCAATATTTGTTAAAAAAGTGGGGTAGACGCTTCTTTGATTATCCCGCAGGAAAGAGTAACCACCATGCAGTGCGCGGTGGACTTGCTTTTCATACTTTGTCGATGCTTAAGGATGCGAAGGGCTTAGCTGATAATTATGAACAGATCAACCGTTCACTGCTTTATGCTGGATGCATTTTGCACGATATGGGCAAAGTGCTTGAACTAACAGGCCCAGCTGCAACGCAATACACTACCGAAGGTAATTTAGTTGGTCACTTGGTACTTATCGATGAACAAATTATGCTAGCTGCCCAAGACCTTAAGATTGACCTTGAATCAGAGGACTTGCTTTTACTTAGACACATGGTTTTGTCCCACCATGGCCGCTTTGAATATGGTTCACCTAAGTTGCCAGCCCTTCTGGAAGCAGAAATTTTGCACCGCATCGATGATATGGATGCCATGGTTTATGCAGTCACGAATGCTTTGCAGCATACTGGTAAAGGAACGTTTACTGAGCCACTGCTTAGTCAAGATGGCAGAAGATATTATCGTCCAAAATATGATCCAGCTTTAGATCATACCAAGCATTTGGAATAAGAATAGACAAAAATAAGAGGTTAACTTCAAAAAGCTAACCTCTTGTTTTTTTGCTAATATTTACTAACTAAATATTTTTATTACTTAGTAGCACTAGTAGTTGAAACGTATGATGCTAATACGTCCTTCAAGTCGCTATCCTTGATTGAAACATCAGCACGCTTCAAAACAGTTGAGATAACGTCCTTCATAGTTGCTTGGTCTTGAGCCATTGATGCGTAAATTTCGTCATCGATAGTCTTCTTGTGATCAGCAAACTTACCCTTAGCTGGGTGGCTGATCATCTTAATTACGTGGTAACCAGATTGTGACTTAACTGGAGTTGAAGTTACTTCACCAGTCTTAAGCTTAAATGCAGCTGTCTTGAATGATGAGTCAAGAGTATTGTCAGTTGAGTCAAATGCAGGAAGCTTACCAGCCTTGTTCTTAGTAGCAGTATCAAGTGAGTACTTCTTAGCTAAGCTCTTGAAGCTCTTGCCATCTTTCAATTGTTTGATGATGCTTTGAGCAGTTGACTTCTTAGCAACCAAAATGTGTTGTACAGTTACCTTAGGTTGGTAGCTCTTCCAAGCTTGTTGTTCTTGCTTCTTTGAAATCTTCTTAATGTGCTTTAATGCTTGTTCAGAAAGAAGGTTAGTCTTTAAGTTTTCCTTGAAGCTTGAAGCAGTCATACCGTTTTGTTGTAAAACAGCACTAAATTGTGAGCCATATTGCTTCTTGTAGTTGTTGTATTGCTTGTCAACTTTCTTTGATGAAACGTACTTGCCGTATTGTTGTTCCAAAGCACGGTTGATAATCATGTTAGCCAAAGTTGATTTACCAGCTTGTGACTTCTTCATTTCATCGTAATATTGTTGTTGAGTAATCTTACCACCCTTGTAGGAAGCAACAGTAGAATTACTACCACCGTTAGAACAAGCAGCAGTTGATAATGCAACACCAGCTACAGCTACGACTGCAGCAATTTTTTTCATATAACTCTTCATATAATTAAATCTCCACATCCTTAAATAAGTAACTGTCAACTAATATACCATAAAAATGACTAAATCGTTTTTAAATAGCGAATATTCACAGAAAAATCAAATTTTCTTTGATTTTTCTTAGTCCTTTTCGTCATCTTGAGTGTCTGAACCAGTAAATGAGTTCAAATCTTGGTTAACCTCTTCGCCTTTTTGCTTCATGCGATCAACTGTAGGTTGAATATGTCTAGAATATTTTTCAACATCATCACTAATATCGCTAATAGTGCGTTGTGCTGCAGGCAATTGTTCGCTTAATTCACGACTAGCTTGCTTGGCATTTTGCAATGCAGTAGCAAAACGATTGCTTTCGTGTTTTAAGGCGTCGAATTCAACTTTCAATGGTTTGCCAGGACGATTGCCATCGTTGTCCTTCATGCATGAAAAAACAAAGCCAAAAGCAGCGCCAAAAACTGTTCCTAATAAAAAGTGTTTCATTTGTTTACTCCTTAAAATTGGGCTTTAATCTTATCAGCAACTTCGTTGTATTTTGCTTCGTCGTATTTGTCAGCGTTGTTGCGAGTCATGAGCTTCAAACCATCGCCTTCAAAACGAGGGATAAAGTGAATGTGTGAATGCATAACTACTTGGTTAGCAGACTTACCGTTGTTAGTGGTGATGTTCATACCTGTAACGTTAGGGAAGGCCTTCTTGATTGCATTGGCAATTTCAGGAATGTATTGCAAGTATTGTTGTGCATCTTCTTTGGTGTAGTCAAACAAGTTAACGATATGCTTCTTTGGCACCATTAAAGTATGACCTGGGTTTACTTGTGAGATATCCAAGAAAGCCTTAACGTCGTCGTTTTCAAAAACGGTGTAACTAGGAATCTCACCGCGAATAATTTTACAGAATAAACAATCATCTACTAATTTTTCCATAATATATACCTCTTGTGTTTGAACTTTAGTTTCTTATTAAGTTCATGCTATCATACTATATGTAGAAATTCAGTAAAGAAAGATAGGAAAAATGACATTAAAAATTGAACATTTAACTGGAGGCTACACAGGTGTCCCGGTTATTAAAGATATAAATTTAGAAATTAAACCAGGTGAAGCGCTGGGCTTAATTGGTTTAAATGGGGCCGGTAAATCAACCACAATTAAGCATATTTTAGGTTTGCTTAGACCGCAAAAAGGTAAGATCACTTTAAACGACGTAGTTTTGACGCAACAACCAACGAAGTTTAAGCGTGAAGTGGCTTATATTCCTGAAACACCAATTTTGTATCCAGAATTGACATTAAAAGAGCATTTGGAATTGACCATGCTTAGCTACAAATTGGATGAAAAGAAGGCTTGGGAAAGAGCACATGAACTGCTTAAGATGTTTAGACTTGATGACAAGCTGGAATGGTTGCCAATCCACTTTTCAAAAGGGATGCGCCAAAAGGTAATGATCGTTTCTGCTTTTTTAGCAGATACAAGTTTGCTCGTGATCGATGAGCCATTTACAGGACTTGATCCTTTAGCCGTTGCTAACTTAATTGATTTAATTAAAAAGGCAATTGCTAACGGCAAAATGGTGCTCATGACTACTCACGTTTTAGCCGATGCACAACAAGCCATTTCAAATTATGCTGTTTTAAACAACGGTACGATTGAAGTTATCGGTAGTTTACAAGACATTCGTGAACACTACGGCTTAAAGCCTGATGATCCATTTGACAAGTTGTACTTGGCTTTGAATAGAGAGGATCATGGCAATGCGTGAGTTAGCTAAAAAGAGATTGAATGAAAATCTCAAGCAATCGGTTAAGTATTTAACGCTTGTTTTCAATGACTTCTTTATTTTGGCTTTGATCTTTTTAGTTGGTGCATTGATGTTCTGGTATGCCGAAGCAATGAAAACTATGCCAACTAATTTGTGGTTTTATAAGCCACTGACAGGATTCATTTTATGGCTGCCTCTTTTAACGGGACGATTCGTTACTTTGATTAAAGAAGCAGATATGCAGTTCCTGTTTACACAAGATGAGCAGATGGATGAATATTTGAAGCCTATGCACAGATATAGCTTGGTTTTACCATTCATTTTAGAAATCTTGCTTGCAGGTATTGTCTTCCCATTCGCTACAGTTAAAGCAGGCATTAGTGTTTGGAACTATATCTTGTTGGTGCTTGCCATGCTCTTTATCAAAGATACGGAACTAGA
>ENA-OPBO01000560-OPBO01000560.1-human-gut-metagenome-genome-assembly--contig:-NODE-560-length-31290-cov-6.877669_pt1 | contig 31290 bp, 30 predicted proteins | sample MGYA00241071_ERZ501458 | MGnify/ENA primary metagenome ERZ501458 (study PRJEB25962, sample SAMEA2042509) | human gut metagenome | biome: human gut; feature: human-associated habitat; material: faeces... | reverse complement strand
CGACGATAATCGCTTTCACTCTTGATGCAATTTCAGACATAACTTTAAGTTTTTAGTTAATAAATTGAGTTTATTTCTCTATTTTTGCGTTGCAAAGGAATGAATATTTATTGTTCTGAGCAAATATTTGACGAATTAAATGCAATTTTTTGCACAAATAACAGTATTTTGTGCAAAAATAAGGAGGTTTTATGGGGAAAAATGTTGCAATTTTGGCTTCGGGTAACGGTACGAATGCCGAAAACATCATCCGTTATTTCCAAACGAAAGGAGGAGAAGACGAGGTGGTGTTGGTCGTGTCTAACCGTCAGAATGTGAATGTCTTCAAACGGGCGGAAGACTTGCATGTTCCTTGTATATATATAAGTAAGGAGAAGTGGACAACCGGCGAGGAAGTCATGAAGCTTTTGGCCGACTATCGGGTGGACTTCATTGTGCTGGCCGGCTTTCTGGCGAAGGTGCCCGATGTGTTGTTGCATGCTTATCCACAACGCATCATAAATATTCATCCCTCGCTTCTGCCCAAGTTCGGCGGTAAAGGCATGTATGGCGACCGCGTCCATCAGGCCGTCGTGGAGGTGGGCGAGCACGAGAGCGGCATCACCATCCAATATATCAACGAGCACTATGACGAAGGGGACATCATCGCCCAATTCCGTTGCCCTGTTTTTCCAGATGATACGGCGGAAGACGTGGCGATGCGGGTGCATGCGTTGGAGTACGAGTACTATCCGCAGGTCATCGAACGATTGTTGGCCGAGATTTGACAGAAGTAGGGCAAGCGGGAGGAAAGCAATGCTTTCCCCGAAGGAAAAGGCTGTTTTCGTCGAAGGAAAGCAGCCTTTTCTTTTTCGCTTAGATATAGTTCACCAGGAAGGCTTCTTTTTCGCGTCGCAGAGGATAGTCGCCGCGAAGCTTCTCGAAGCATTCGGGGTGGAGGCGCAGGGCTTGGTCATCGCGCCGCGGGTCGTACATGGCGAGGCTGGCTTCCGTCAGGTCATGGGCCTCGATAAGGGGCTGGGGCGGTGCGGGTGGCTCGATGCGGTAGTGGGCATCGATGTGGAAGAAGCGGCACAGCGCGTCGAGCGACATGCGGGTGGCGTTGGCCTTGCCGTCGGCCGAGTAGCCGGCGATGTGGGGCGTGCCGATGAAGACGTGGTCGAGCAGGTTGAGGTTGATGTCGGGTTCGTGCTCCCAGACGTCGATGATGGCGTCGCTCACCTCGCCTTCCTGCAGGGCGTGGAGCAGGGCTTGTGTCTCGATGACTTCGCCGCGCGAGGTGTTGGCGATGACGGGGCGTCGCTTCAGGCGGCCGAAGAAGTCTGCATCGACCAGGTGAAAAGTCTTGTGAGCCTCTTCGCGGATAAGGGGGACGTGGAAGGTCAGCACGTCGCATTCCTCCATCAGCTGCTCCAGCGGCGAGAAGAGGTTTCCTCCTTCCTTCTCCTGTCGTGGAGGGTCGTTCAACAGGACGCGCATACCCAGTTCGCGGCCTACCTGCGCCACTTTTGTGCCCACATTGCCTACACCGATGACGCCCAGCGTCTTGCCCTCCAGCCGGAAGCCCTTCTGGCGTTGGAGGAGCAGGAGGGAGGAGTGCATGTATTGAGCTACAGAGGCTGAATTGCAGCCAGGAGCATTCTGCCACGTAATACCTGCTTCCTGGCAATAAACCGTGTCGATGTGGTCGAAGCCGATGGTGGCGGTGGCGATGAAGCGCACGCGGCTGCCCTCGAGCAAGTGGCGGTCGCAACGGGTGCGGGTGCGGACAATCAAGGCATCGGCATCCTTGACAAGTTCGGGCGTGAAGTCCTTGCCGGGCACGTAGACGGCTTCGTCGGCAATGCCAGCCAGCGCTTCTCTGATAAACGGAATTTTGTCGTCGACTATAACTTTCATGTGGTTTGAGGATTTACTGGGGCAAAGGTATATAAATATTGCAGATATGAGAAATATTCTCTACTTTTGTCAATTAGAATATATTGAGAATGAAAATTCATATAAATAAGAACTTCGACTTTTTGTCCGAATGGTTGTCTGAACTTCCTCTGCGATTTGATGTGGAAGGGGGAAAGACGTTGCACGACGGACGGAATGTAGTTCGCTGCTTTGAAGAAGGCGGTGTACGCCTGGTTGTAAAGCGTTTCAAACCGGTTAATTTTATTCAGCAGATTGCTTATACTTTCTTTTGCAGGACAAAGGCTGAGAAAGCTTATCGTTTTGCAAGAATCTTCCAGGAACGTGGGTTTGATACGCCTGCGGCGGTCGCTTATATTGAAGATTACCGGTGGGGATTGTTCCGAATAGGCTACTTTGTATCTTTGTATTGCGAGAATCCTCCAGCTTTTCCGGCACTGGTTCCTGTAGAGCATTATGATGAGCAGTTGGCACAGTCTTTGGCAGAGCTGATTTGTCGGATGCATTTGAAAGGCATTCTGCACGGAGATTTGAATTTTGGTAATTTCCTTTATCGGAAAATGGAAGATGGACGTTATACTTTTACCATCATCGATACCAACCGTTCTCGTTTTATGGAACATTGTCCGGATGAAGAATCCTGTCTTTATAACTTGCGCACCATGACGCATCGTCGTGACTTGTTCTGTTATATGGTACGTGAGTATGCGAAATTGAGAGAATGGAATCCGGACGAAACCGAACAGAAGGCCTTGCATTATTTAGAAAAGTTGGAATTGAAACATAAACGGAAAGAACAATGGAAGAAACTCAAGAAACACTGATCCCCAAGGTAATTCATTTTTGCTGGTTGAGTAACGATCCTTATCCATTGAAGATTCGTCGGTGTATGGATACGTGGAAGAAGGTTATGCCCGACTACGAAGTCAAGTTGTGGAATACAGATAACTTTGACATAGATTCAGTTCCCTATGTTCGTCAGGCTTTCGAGGCTCGCAAATGGGCGTTTGCTGCCGATTATATCCGTATGTATGCATTGTATACGGAGGGAGGTATTTATCTCGATTCAGATGTGAAAGTGCTGAAACCGTTTGACGAGTTTCTGCGTTATTCTTTCTTTTCGTGTGTGGAACATCATCCTACTCAATTGTTACAAACGGATACTGCTCGCCTGATAGCCGAGGATGGTACCCGTATGGGTGACGGTTACATATCGGGCATGCAGATTCAGGCTGCAGTGATGGGAGCGCAGGCCGGTTGTCCTTTTGTGAAAGATGTGCTGGATTGGTATGCAGGGAAAGATTTTCAGAAGGAACTGCCTGCGAATTTGTTTTCTCCTCTGATTTATGCTCGGATAGCGGAAAATTATGGCTTCCGATATTTGGATATGGATCAGCAGTTGAGTGGCAATATGAAAATTTTCCGCTCAGAGATTTTTGCAGGGAATAAACATGAGGCAACGCCATTTTCTTACGCTATTCATTTTTGCGCACATAGTTGGAAGGATTCGTTCGTTGACAGATTGTGGCGTCTCTTGAGGAAGTAAGTTTAATAATCAGTATTGTTTTTTGATTAGGATGGAAGCCCGATGTTTATTCAGCATAGTGACGGTATCATATAATTGTGCTGCTCAGTTGGCTCGTACAATAGAGAGTGTGTTGTCTCAAAGTTGTATGGATTTGGAATATATCGTTATCGATGGGGGGTCAACGGATGGAAGCGTGGATGTTATCAGAAAATATCAGAATGCTTTGTCCTATTGGTGCTCAGAGCCTGATGGCGGAATTTATCAGGGTATGAACAAAGGTATTGATCATGCCCAGGGAGAGTGGATTATTTTTATGAATGCTGGTGATGTGTTTGCAGGGCAAGATGTGTTACGGCAAATGGCTTTTCATATCCGTCAGAATCCGTGTGATATAATTTATGGTGATATATTAACCATAAAAGATGGAGTTGAAAGATTGAAACCGGCATCTGATCCTTGTAATAAACAACGGATGTATTTTTGTCATCAGGCAGTTTTCGTTCAGACACATATTCTGAAACAAATGCATTTTGATGTCCGTTTTCGCATGTCTGCAGATTTCTATTTCTTTAAGCGGTGTTATAAGGCCGGGTATAGATTTGTACATGTGTCACTTCCAATCGCAATATACGATTCCAATGGTATATCCAACACCCAACGAACCAAAGGCCTCTATGATAACATTCGCGTTATAAAAGAGTTGGATAAGGGATGGGACAGAATAAGGTTTCTTGGCAAATTGTATTTTGTCATTTTTTGGATCAATCTGAGGCGTTCTCTCAGAAAGAAGCGTTCGTGACTCAGTGTCCGATAAATGGATTATTGTTTTAAAATGTGTTTGTATAGATTCATCAAATCTGATGCAATGTTTTCATCTGAGAATCGTTGTACATATTGAAGGCTTTCATTTTTCATTTGTTCAGCAATGGATTCAGAATACCATATTTCATTGATTTTCTTTGCCAATGCGTATTCATCATCCGGATCAACATAAGCAGACGATGGCCCTCCAGCTTCTTCCAGGCAGGAACCGGTGGCGGCAATGACAGGCAGACCAGAATGGATGGCTTCAATAATCGGAATACCGAAACCCTCGAAACGTGATGGATATATAAAGAGTGAAGCCAATTGATAGAAACTTGGCAGTTCGTTGAAAGGTATCTGATGGAATATTTGTATTCGTTTCTCCAAATGATGTTGGTGGATGAATGTTTTCACTTCATCCGTATAGGCGGTATGTTTTCCGACGGCAACTAGTCGGATGTCATCGGGTAAATGGAGTAAAGCTTTGACGATGAGCAATAAGTTCTTTCGTTCTTCGATGCTGCCTACGTTTAGGATAAATCTGTTGGGCAGGGAATATTTTCTTCTGACTGTTTCTTTCTCTTCTTTTGATACGGGCTTTTTGAATGAAGCGTCACATCCTTGATAAATGACGCTGATTTTACTTTCCTCAATGTTGAAATAATGTATGATATCTCTTTTGGTCGCTTCACTGATGGCTATAATGTGATTGCTGTTTTCACATGCCTTTCTGAATTTATAGGCATAAATCTTTCGGTCAATATATGGATAAAATTTTGGATAACGTAAGAATATGAGATCATGGATGGTCACAACGCTTTTGATTCCGCTTTTTGAAATGGATAAGGGCAATTCATTGCTGAGGCCATGAAAAATGGATAAACCATCAGCCCTGAATTCATGTGCCATGTTCCATGTGCGCCAAAGAGAGGGAAATTGTTTGTCAATTGATTGGGTTGGAAATTTGATGGATACATTAGGTCTCTGTAATAGCTTTTTGAGCTCATTGTTGGCTTTAGGCTTCGGAGCGTATAGCAGAAATTCATTTTTATTATCTTCAGATCTACTGAGTATATCTATTATAAAACGGCTATAGTTTCCTAAACCCGTATAGTTCTGTACTGCACGTTTTCCGTCAAAACCGATTTTCATTGTATATTAATTTGAATCTGAAGCTTGTTATTGATTTAAGCATAAGTGTTTTATGGTTCAACATTCTGCTTGTTTTTAGATAACGCAAAGTTAGCATTTGTTTTATTAATACGGGAAATTACCATAGACTTTTGCAATAAATTCTTATTTTTGCGAAGTTAAAGTTGTGACGATATGATGGATATTGCCTGTTGTATAGATTCCAATTATGCAAAATACTGTTATGTGATGCTGACGTCTTTGTTGGAGAACAATAAAGGCGAGCAGATATCTGTTCATGTATTGGGTAGCAAGTTGGATGTTGATTCTCGTTTTCTTCTTCAAACGCTTGTAGAAAAGCAGTACGAGCAACATATTTATTTTTATGAAATAGATTCTATGCTTCTTGATGTTTTTCCTGAAACATTGTCCTATGTTTCTTTGGCAGCTTATTGCAAGTTATTTATTCCTGCCGTACTTCCATCTGCCATTACAAAGGTCTTGTATTTGGATTGTGACCTTATAGTCGTGGGTCTATTGGATGAATTGTGGAATAGAAATTTGGAAGGAAAGGCATTGGCGGCAGTAAAGGATGTGCATAAAGGCATTTTTGAGGATTGTGCCCGTTTGGGCATTGACAATGCCCGTTTTGATTATTTTAATAGTGGTGTTATGTTGCTCCATCTTGATTTTCTAAGACAATCGGATTTTGTCAACCGTGCATTGGATTTTGTAAAGAAGCATCCTTCTCTTCCTTATCATGATCAGGATGTTCTGAATGCTTTGTTGTATCAGGATGTTTTGTGGCTGCCTTATCGTTACAATTTGCATGATTGCCTTTTTCATCGGAAACGCTATTTGTCTAAGGAAGAAGAGAGTATATTATCGGATGAAATCTTGAAATATCGAGTTGTGGTCCATTTCTCTTCCCGTCGGAAGCCTTGGGGAACGCGAAGCCTTCATCCTTGGCGTAATTTGTATTTCACCTATCTTGACAAGACACCGTGGAGGGGGGAACGTCCCACTTTGACTTGTAAAGAGTGGTGTTGGCGATTAAATAGAAGATTGTCTGGATACATGCATTGGGTAAACGGATATAGAATGTTTAAAAGTATAAAGATATGATTCCGAAGATAATTCATCTGTGTTGGTTCAGTAACGACCCTTTTCCGGTCGAAATAAAGATTTGTTTGGATAGTTGGAAACGGATATTACCCGATTATGAGGTGCGCCGCTGGACGTACGAAGATGCCAAAGCTATTGGTTGTCGTTTTATTGACGAAGCTTTGGAGGTGCGTAAATGGGCTTTTGCAGCCGATGTGGTCCGTTTTTATGCCATCTACAAGGAAGGTGGTGTATATATGGATAGTGATATTTTGATGAAGAAACGCTTTGACCGGTTTATTCCTGAGCATGGTTTTGCCACCTTTCATGAACATATTGGTTCTAAAATGCAGTTGCAGGCAGCTTTCCTAATAGGTGAAAAGGGAAATGCCTATTGCAAATCAGTTTTCGACTATTATAACCAGCACTCTTTTCTGAAGTCGGACGGCACGTACGACCAAACGATTTCTCCGGTTGTGATGTTGGATATGGCTTATGCCAGAGGATATAAGCCTGAGGATACAGAGCAGCATTTGGAGGACGATGTGGTGATTTATCCAGGATATTATGTTACCCCTTGTAAGAAGAATGTGGAAGTTCATCCCGATGCCATAGCTTTGCATACGATTTATGGTAGCTGGAGAAAGCGTAAATTCGGGCGGAAACTGGAGCTTTTTGTGAAACACCAGTTGCTTTGCATCAGATATTTCCTTTTTAAGCGTTAAGCTCCTTGTCCCATAGCTGAAGTGCTGCCAATACCGTGTCATCCATATCAGCATAGGTATATTGAGCCAGTCGGCCACCGAAAAGCACGTCGGATTGTTGCATGGCCAATTCTCTGTATCGTTGATAAAGGGCATTGTTCCGCTCGTCGTTTACCGGGTAATAGGGCTCTTTACCTATACTGAATGAGTCGGGATATTCATACGTGATGCAAGTGAACGGTTGAGTGTCGAACTCGAAATGCTTGTGCTCGATGAGGCGTGTGTAGGGAACCTCTCTTTCACAATAATTCACCACGGCATTACCTTGAAAATTGTCTGTGTCGTCCAGACGTTTGTGCTCGAATCGCAGGCTTCTGTATTCCAGATGCCCGTATTGGTAGTCGAAATACTCGTCAATGCACCCTGTATAGAGTGTTTTACGTGCTATACCGGCCAACTCGCTTTTATGTTCAAAGAAATTGCAGTTCGTTCGGACTTCCGTATGTCCCAGCAGTTTTTCAGTCAGTCGGTTGTAGCCTCCTATAGGAATGCCCTGATAAGGGTCGTTAAAGTAATTGTTGTCATAGGTAAAGCGGAAAGGGATACGCTTGATGATGAAAGCGGGCAGTTCGGTGGCGGCCCGTCCCCATTGCTTTTCGGTATAACCTTTGATAAAACGCTGATAGATGTCCTTGCCACATAATTTCAGGGCCTGTTCTTCCAAGTTGCGGGGCTCTTGGATATGGGCATATTCTCCTCGTTGTTGTTCAATCTTGGCTTGGGCTTCGGCAGGTGTGCGTACTCCCCAAAGCTGATGAAAGGTATTCATGTTGAAAGGCAAGTTGTACAGCTGACCTTCGAAGCAGGCGAGGGGTGAGTTGGTATAGCGGTTGAACTCCGTCAGGCGGTTGACGTATTCCCAGATCTTCCGTTTGTCAGTATGGAAAATGTGGGCACCATAAAGGTGTACATGGATGCCATCCACGTCTTTACAATGAATATTGCCTCCAGTGTGTGGGCGTTTGTCTATCACCAGACAACGTTTGCCTGCTTTTTGTGCTTCATGGGCAAATACGGAGCCGAACAGGCCGGTACCTACAATGAGATAATCGTAATGAGGAGTCATATCGTTGGAGAATGAATTACGGATTATTGGTTCTTAAGTTGTTGGATAGCAGTTGTCAAGGCCTCTCTGACGAAGTCACCGTTGGCCAGCTTCATGCCGATGCGGCAGGCGTTTTCCTTGAGTGTTCTGTATGTCTCTGGAGTAAGTGCTTGCAGGATGCCCTCAATATCTTCCAGCGAATTCACACAGAAGCCCGCCTGTTGTCGTTCGATGAATGGGGCCAGGGCAGCTTGTTTCCAGATAATGACCGGCATGCCGCAGCGCAGGTAGAACGATGTTTTGTGCGGATTGTTATAGCGAAGATATTCGCCGAAGTTGCCTGTACACGAATGGATGGAAGCACCGTCCCACACCAGTCCGAAGTGGCCTTGCGGATGGGCTATCAATTGGTCGGACGGAACGAATCCCTGATAGTGCAACCGTTCGCTGTTGGCTGCTTTGGTAGGTTCAAATCCGTTGCCAAAGAGTTTGAAGGCGTAAGAGTTGATGTATCTTCCCACGTCATACAGAAATTGGTTTTTACGAATGGCCAATGCACCGGCATAGACGATGTGGTAGGGCGGGAACGGCTCTTCGGCCTTCGGTACCGGATGAGGCGACAGATAGTCGAAGATACCGAGTTCGCCCACTTGGGCACGGCAACCGTTCTGGAGCAGAAAACTTTTCATGGAGGCATTGTGGGCAATGATATAATCGGCATGATTCAACCGGCGCATTTCTTTTTCTACGGTCAGCTTCTTGCGTCGGAAACTGCCCAAGTCGTGTATGATAACCACTACCTTGGCTTTTCTCCAATGTGCAGTCCTGCATACGAATGTGAAATATTTTTTCAGAGGATATTGCAGAACAAGAATGTCGCCTTTGTGCAGGCCGAACGGAGCTTTCAGTACTCCCAACAGGGTGAACAGAAAAGCCGGTATGGGATGGGTATAGTGGCTTTGTTTCAGCCCCACATTCTTGAATCCCATGGCGGCCATAATCTGTTCGATGTCGGTTTTGGCCTTGTTGCCGGCGCCGTTCAGGTCCTTGTAGTTACGTGACAGGTAGCAGTTCATGCGTTGTTCTCCTTTTGAGGTTGATGGATGATTGAATCTATTTTTTGGATGATGTTTTCTGCCTGGATGGTCGTCAGGCAGGCATAGTCGCCGCGGCGGCAGGGCTTGTTGCCGAAGACGGAGCAGGGGCGGCAGGGCAGGTTGGTCTGGACGGCGTTGTCAATGCTCTGGTGCCAGCCCATGAAGCCGGCATGAGGATGCGTGGCTCCCCATACAGAGACGACGGGGGTAGCGGTGAGCGAAGCCAGGTGCATGTTGGCCGAATCCATGGAGACCATCACTTGCAGGTGACTCATCAGTGCCAGTTCCTGATTCAGTTTCAGTTTACCTGCCAGCGAGGTGACGTTCGGGTAAGTGGTTGCCCATTGCTCCAGCTGGGGCGTTTCGGCCTTGCCGCCTCCGAAAAGGAAAACCCGGCAGTCAGTGCGTTCTGCCAGACGGGCAATGAGTGTCTCGGTGGTAGCGGCAGGCAATATCTTGCCCCGATGGGCAGCAAAGGGGGCGATACCTATCCACGACTTGTCGTCGGGCAGGTCGGTAATATCTTGGAAAAGAGCTGGATCGCCCTGCCCGTCGCCATAGATGGAGCGGAAGGTGGTGTGGACGGGCAATCCCAGTTGGCTGAATACGGCTTCGTAGCGGGCGAACGAGGTAGGGAGCGGTCGGCGGGCTGATGCTCCGTCCCGAACCAGGGCATGCTTCTCGCTCCGGCCTTTGTCGATGTGGGCCGTGCGGGCTCCCGACAGAGTGAAGAGGGTACGGATTACCTTGCCGCGGAGCACGTCGTGCAGATCGGCCACCGTGTCGTAGCCTTCGTGGCGGAGTTCGCGGAAGAGGCGTACCAATCCTCCCAAGCCCTTGTAGTTGTTCAGGTCGACACCCCGGAAACGGACGTTGGCGGGCATCCCTCCGAACAGGGGCTGTACGAAGGGGCGGCTCAACACCGTGATGTCCACTTGAGGATATTGGCGGGCAAGGCTGTCGATGACGGGCACCGTCATGGCCACGTCGCCGAAGGCCGAAAAGCGTATCACCAACAGCTTCATCACTTCTTGCCGTAGAGTACGGGGTTCAAGTCCGGGTCGTTGTACATCTTCATCTGCTTGTACACCTTCATGTACTTGCGCCCGGCCTCGATATCGGCCAGGAGCTGGTCGATGGCCGAGGAGAGGTCTTTCTGCTGCTCCAGCAGGACGGCCAGCTTGTCGGCGCACTGCTTGTGGTGCTCGGGTGTGGTGTCGGTGCGCTCCACTTCCTGGCGCATGTGGTAAATCTTCAGCGCGAGGATGGACAGGCGGTCGATGGCCCAGGCAGGACTCTCGGTGTTGATGGTGGCGTCGGGCAACACGCTGACTTCTTTATATTTGTCCAGAAAATAGCTGTCTATCAGTTCCACAAGGTCCGTGCGGTCCTGGTTGGACTTGTCGATGCGGCGCTTCAGCGTGAGGGCTTCGGCGGGGTCGATGTTCGGGTCGCGGATGATGTCCTCGAAGTGCCATTGCACGGTGTCTATCCAGTTCTTCAGATACAGGTAGTATTCGATGCTCTTCAACGGATAGGGGTTTCGGATGAGAGTATCCACGTTGTCGGTCTTGTGATAGTCGTCGATGGACTGCACGAAGATGGGGTTGCAAAGTTCGGTAAAGCTCATAAAAAGTATTCTGTTTATAAATGAATGTTTCAGTCACTTCATACAAAGCTAGACAATCTTTTTGATACTTCCAAATAACTTCTTCTTTAAAAATTGTGGATGATTCTTTTATCCCAAACTTTCAATCTTATCTTTTAATTTTTGAAGTATCAAGCTCCAATCATAATGTGCCTTGACATAATCTGCGCCTTTTTCTCCCATTTTTGTGCGTAACTGTTCTGAAGAATCCAGTTTTTTTAGCTGTTTGACGAAACTTCGGGGACCATAGTATGGGACAGCTGCTTTTCCGCTTTTTCGGCAATGTTCATAGAGTACATTACAAAATCCGTTGACCAGCATTGCTTTTTTCAGGCTCATGGCTTCAAGCAAAATTAGTGACAAACTTTCAAAGCGAGAAGGGTTTACAATAATCTTTGCATGTTGCATGATGGTAGTTTTTTCATTCTCAGTGACAAAACCTGTATATATGATATCGTCTTGGTTGATTTGCTCTGTGAACAAGCCTCCCACCAATACCAATTTTAGTCTGGAGTTGGGACATTCTTTCTTGAATAAGGAGAAATACTTGAATAAATTGTCTGTCTTACATGAGTCGACTCTGCCTACATAGAGCAGATATTCGTCTGGAATATTGTATTTTTCTTGTGTAATTTCCCAATCAGCAGGTTGTGCCATTTGAATACCGACACTGATAATACCATGTGGTGACATTTTAGGTCCGAATATTTTCTGTGCCAATCGTTCTTCTGCTTGCGTGTTGAAACCGATGTAGGCGGCGCGTGTAAACACTTCTGTGAGAATAGAGCGGAAGGAAATGCTGTGATTGTGCATGGTTGGAATCACAATTGTTTTCTTTGGAGCATAAAGAGTGGTATAATACATGTGTGGGTAGTCCAACGAAATGGGTATAAATACCTTGTACTCATTGGCATGTTCTCGAATGAAGTCAAATTCTGCAGATGAGTAGAATACATTACTGTTCATGAAGCCCAACTCGTATTTTTTGCGGTATGTCCACACTGGGAATATCGTAGCGAGAGGAGCCAATAACCGAAGTTTGTAAAGAGTTCGCCTTAGTTTGCGAGAACGTTTGGCTTTTTTATAAAACGAGTGTTCTTTTTCTTTATCAATAGGGTTGGTCCTGAATCTGCGTATCAAGACACCGTTCAGCATTTCTTCTCCTTCCGGATATTCGTCTCCTCCGGTCACATAATTCTTTACGCAGGTCGTGAGAACTTCTACCTGATAATCTTTCGTAAGGCGCTCGGCCAGCATTCTACAATGGAACTCTGCACCTCCATTTATTTCAGCTCCATATCTGACAACTACGAATGCTATTTTTTCCATACAATACAATTTAAAGATTTGAATAGGAATTAAGACAATATCGCTGTATACGGGGAGCGATTTTTCCCAATAAACTTTGTTTTTCCCATAGGGTAGCCTTAATATATAATTGGCAACGCCAAAATAAAGAGCGTTTGGCCTTGATAACCTCTGATTCGTTTAATAAACAGTATAATTGTTTATGTGGCAAACAATCTTTCAAGTCTGTAATTTCTTGAAGTATAAGTTCCAGCCTGTCTTTCAAACTGAACGGACATGATTCATTCATTTTTTGATAGTATTGTTGCAACCACTCAAAAAAATGTATACTGGCCTGAGTTCTTCTGACTCTGAGTTCTGTTTGTTTGCTGGCTGATAAGTTAGTCCCGCTGTCACGCCAAAAGACTCGGCCATTGGAGAAGGTACAGATCCCTTTATGATGGGCACATGCCACTACGGTGGCGTTATCCGAACGATAAGCTAAGTCGAAGTTAATGAACCCGCCTGCTTTTTTGAAATGTTCGGTTCGGAAAATGAATTCCGGCATGCGTGCATCAATTTGATAAGTATATAATTTGCGAAGAAAATCTTCTGATGATATCCATGAAGGAAATGGAGTACAGTGTTTGATGATTTTGTCTTCCGCATTTATCAGGTCGATATTGAAATGGTACACATCGCAATCTGTTCCTTTGCCTAATGTTTGATAAAAGGACGAAACACACAATGGGTCCATCAGATCATCATCGGAAAACATGCAAAAATAAGGCTCATTATTCATCATCTCTATACAACGTTCCCAATGATGTATTAAATTGGTATGCCCGAGATTGTTGTCGAAACGATGGTATACGATGTCCAATTGGTTGGAGTATTGGTCAATAATGTCTTTTAGCGGATAAGGACTGTTGTCATCTCCAATATACAGAGTGAAACGTTGGTCAGTTTGCCGGCTGAGGGAGTTCAGGGTCTTGTCTAAATATTCTCCCTTATACGCGGGGATGATGATTGCCAGTAAGTTGTTCATATAGTCAAAGTCCAGGATAATTTCTGCAAAATTAGCATATTGTCGTGACTTTGCAAAATAATAGAATGCTCTTGATGCATTCAGTGGATAAGTATTTTTAAAAAATATGTATTATTTCGCAGTGTGGGCTATTTTCTCTATCTTTGCCTGCCGTAATATTTTAATCGCTGCAAGATGAAGGAATTCCTGCAATTAATGAGACGTTTTGTGTCTCCTTACAAGAAATATATCGGTTGGGCCATTGTCTTGAATGTCTTGTCTGCTATATTTAATGTGTTTTCGTTTACCTTGATTATTCCTATTTTGAATATATTGTTTAAAACGGGAGATGAGACGCAAGTGTTTCATTATATGGACTGGGGCAGTGCCGGTTTGAAAGATGTGGCAATAAACAATTTCTATTATTATGTGACCCAGTTGATAGACTATTACGGGCCTTCGATGACGTTACTTTTTCTGGGCCTTTTCCTGGCTTTTATGACCATGCTGAAAACAGCTTGTTATTTTGGATCGTCGGCCGTGATGATACCATTGAGGACGGGGGTCGTACGCGATATCCGGGTAATGGTTTATTCTAAGGTGATGTATTTGCCTCTCGGCTTCTTTTCTGAGGAGCGTAAGGGGGATATCATTGCACGTATGAGTGGGGATGTCGGTGAAATAGAGAATTCTGTAACCAGTTCTTTGGACATGTTGTTGAAGAATCCTATTTTGATTATACTTTATTTTTCGACACTGATTGTTACCAGTTGGCAGTTGACTTTATTCACGATATTGGTGTTGCCGGGAATGGCCTGGCTGATGGGGAAGGTTGGCAAGAAACTGAAGAGACAATCCTTGGAAGCGCAGTCCAAGTGGAGTGATACGATGGCTCAGTTGGAGGAAACGTTGGGCGGCTTGCGTATCATTAAGGCGTTCATTGCAGAAGATAAGATGGTGCGGCGTTTTAAGGAATGTAGCGATGAGTTGCGTGATGCTTCCAGTAAGGTGGCTATTCGTCAGTCGTTGGCTCATCCGATGAGTGAGTTCCTCGGTACGTTGCTTATCGTATTGGTACTTTGGTTCGGCGGATTGCTTATTTTGGGAGACAATTCTTCGATAGAGGCATCTGTCTTCATCTTTTATATGGTGATATTGTATAGCATCATTAATCCTTTGAAGGAGTTTGCCAAAGCGGGTTATAATATCCCGAAGGGTTTGGCATCAATGGAGCGCGTAGATAAAATTCTGAAAGCCGAGAACCCCATTAAGGAACCTGCCCAGCCCAAACCGCTGAAGGGACTGGAGCATCAGATAGAGTTCCGCGACATCAGCTTCAGCTACGACGGACGGCGCGAGGTGTTGAAGCACGTCAACCTGACCGTGCCCTGCGGACGGACCATCGCGCTGGTGGGGCAGTCGGGCTCGGGCAAGTCGACGCTGGTCGACCTCCTGCCGCGCTACCACGACGTACAGCAGGGCGAGATACTCATCGACGGCACCAACGTGAAGGACGTGCGCATCCGCGACCTGCGCTCGCTCATCGGCAACGTCAACCAGGAGGCTATCCTCTTCAACGACACCTTCTTCAACAACATCGCCTTCGGCGTGGAGGGGGCCACGATGGAGCAGGTCATCGCTGCGGCCCACGTGCCGGTGCTCGCCCTCGGCGGCATCACCGACGCCACCGAGCCTGCCGTCCGCGCCGCCGGTGCCGCCGGTGCCGTCCGCATGTCCGACGCAATGGCGTGAGCCCAGGAAAGGAGACGTCCCTCATGGACGCCAATCACATAAAAGTGGGACCCGTCGTCCGCGGATCCTTCTCGCCCGCCGACATCCGCCGCGGCATGCTGCTCTACGCGGTGACGGATCGGTCCTGGCTCAGGGGGCGTTCGCTCGTGGACTGCGTCCGCGCGGCGATCGCGGGCGGAGCCACCTTCGTGCAGCTTCGCGAGAAGGGCCTCTCGACGGACGAGATTGTGGCGGAGGCGCGCCAGCTCCTGCCCCTCTGCCGTGCGGACGGCGTGCCCCTCGTGATCGACGACGACGTGGAGGCGGTCCGGCGCAGCGGTGCGGACGGCGTTCACGTGGGGCAGTCTGACATAGCGTGCGCCGCCGCGCGCGAGGCGCTCGCGGGCATCCTTGCCAACTACCGCGGCTGGCGCAGATGCGAGATCATTCTGGTCTTCGACGCTTACAAGGTCAAGGGCAATCCCGGCTCGATGGAAAAGAAAAACGGCATCTACATCGTCTACACCAAGGAGGCGCAGACCGCCGACAGCTACATCGAGCGCGCGACCTACGACCTCGGCAAAAACCACCGCGTCCGCGTCGCCACGTCGGACAACATGGAGCAGGTCATCATCCTCGGTCACGGCGCGCTGCGCATCTCCGCCCGCGCGTTCGAGGAGGAGATTGCCGAGGCCGAGGGGCAGATCAGCGACCTCATCGAACGCTGGAACGTGCGGGACTTCGATCTGCGCCGCGTGCGCGCCACCGCGACCATCATTGACAAAAAGGAAGAGAAAGGGTCCTGAGACCTTTTCTCTTTTTTCCCCTTGACAAATACCCCCTAGGGGTATATAGTGCAGATACCCCCAAGGGGTATATCGCTATCAGGGAGGCACGGTATATGGACCGATCGGAATGCTGCCGCTGCTCGCAGCGCAAAAAGGAGCGCTCGCCGGAGGAGTACAAAAAGCTCATTCACCGGCTCAACCGCATTGAGGGTCAGATCCGCGGCATCCGCAGCATGGTGGAGTCCGGCGCGTACTGTCCCGACATTTTAGTGCAGGCCGCGGCGGTCAACGCGGCGGTCAACGCCTTCAACAAGGAGCTGCTTGCCGCACACATCCGCACCTGCGTGGCGGAGGATATCCGCGCCGGCAGGGACGAGACGATCGACGAGCTGGTGACGACGCTTCAAAAGCTCATGAAATGAGTGAAAAGCGCACAACCTAACCGCAATTTCACAGAACCGAGGAACACGCAATGACACAATACAATGTGACCGGCATGAGCTGCGCCGCCTGCTCGGCCCGGGTCGAAAAGGCGGTGAGCAGGGTCCCGGGCGTCACGTCCTGCTCGGTGAGCCTGTTGACGAACTCGATGGGCGTGGAGGGCGCCGCCGCGCCGCAGGACATCATCGCCGCCGTGCAGGCGGCGGGCTACGGCGCGTCCTTAAAGGGCGCGGGCAAAGCCGCGCCGAGCGCTGCCGAGGCGGAGGCCGCGCTGGAGGATCACGAAACGCCGAAGCTGAAGCGCCGGCTGCTCTGGTCGCTCGGCTTCCTGCTCGTGCTGATGTATTTTTCGATGGGACACATGATGTGGGGCTGGCCGCTGCCCGCGTTCTACACGGACAACCATGTGGCGATGGGCCTGACCCAGCTGCTTTTAACGGTCGCCGTCATGGTCATCAACCAGAAATTCTTCATCAGCGGCTTCCAGAGCCTGTGGCGCCGCGCGCCGAACATGGATACGCTTGTCGCTCTCGGCGCGACGGCAGCCTTCGGCTACAGCACCTACGCCCTCTTCGCCATGACCGGCGCACAGGTGCGCGGCGACACGGAGGCCGTGATGGCCTACATGATGGACTTCTACTTCGAGTCCGCCGCCATGATCCTCACGCTCATCACCGTCGGCAAGATGCTCGAGGCCCGCTCCAAGGGCCGCACGACCGACGCGCTCAAGGGCCTGATGAAGCTTGCCCCGCAGACCGCGACGGTCGAACGCGACGGCCGGGAGCTTGAGGTCCCCATCGAGCAGGTGCAGAAGGATGACATCTTCGTGGTCCGCCCCGGTGAAAGCATTCCCGTGGACGGCGTGGTGCTTGACGGCGCAAGCGCCGTCAACGAGGCGGCGCTGACGGGCGAGAGCCTGCCGGTGGACAAGGTCGCGGGCGACATGGTCTCCGCTGCGACGGTCAATCAGTCCGGCTTCCTGCGCTGCCGCGCCACGCGCGTCGGCGAGGACACCACGCTTTCGCAGATCATTCAGATGGTCAGCGACGCCGCCGCGACCAAGGCCCCCATCGCAAAGATTGCGGACAGGGTCTCCGGCGTATTCGTGCCGGCCGTCATTGCCATCGCGGCGGTGACGACCGTCGTGTGGCTGCTTCTCGGTCAGAGCGTCGGCTTCGCCCTCGCGCGCGGCATTTCCGTGCTCGTCATCAGCTGTCCCTGCGCGCTGGGGCTCGCCACGCCCGTCGCCATCATGGTCGGCAGCGGACTGGGCGCGAAGAACGGCATCCTCTTCAAAACCGCCGCATCGCTGGAGGAGACGGGTCGCGTGGACATCGTCGCGCTGGACAAGACCGGCACCATCACTGCGGGCGAGCCGCAGGTCACCGAGCTTCTTCCCGCAGACGGTGTAAGCAAAGCAGAGCTGCTTCGCGCGGCGCTTGCGCTCGAGCAGAAGAGCGAGCATCCGCTCGCCCGCGCGATCCTCGCCAGGGCGCAAGCCGACGGCCTGACCGCGGATGAGGTCACGGACTTCCGGGCGCTCTCCGGCAGCGGGCTGACCGCCGTGCGGAACGGGCAGTCGCTCTGCGGCGGCAGTCTCGCCTACGTTTCCGCCGCGGCGGAGGTCTCCCCCGCCATGCGGGCGCGCTGTGAGGCGCTTGCGGAGGACGGCAAAACGCCGCTGCTCTTCAGCGAAAACGGCAGGCTTCTCGGCGTCATCGCCGTGGCGGACGTCATCAAGCCCGACAGCCCGCAGGCCGTGCGCGAGCTGCGGAATATGGGCATCCATGTGGTGATGCTCACCGGCGACAACGAGCACACCGCCCGGGCCATCGGGGCCCAGGCCGGGGTGGATCAGGTCATCGCCGGGGTGCTGCCGGAGGGCAAGGAGGCCGCCATCCGCCGCCTGATGCAGCGGGGCAAGGTGGCCATGGTGGGCGACGGCATCAACGATGCACCGGCCCTGACCCGGGCCGACACCGGCATCGCCATCGGCGCGGGAGCCGACGTGGCCATCGACGCGGCGGACGTGGTGCTGATGAACAGCAGCCTGCCGGACGTGCCCGCCGCCATCCGTCTCAGCCGGGCCACCCTGCGGAACATCCACGAGAACCTGTTCTGGGCATTTTTCTACAATGCCATCGGCATACCCCTGGCCGCCGGGGTGTTCATCCCCCTGGGCCTGACCCTGAATCCCATGTTCGGCGCCGCGGCCATGAGCCTTTCCAGCTTCTGCGTGGTGTCCAACGCCCTGCGGCTGAATCTGTTCAAGCTCCGGGATAACCGGCACGATCATAAACGAACCAATCACTTAAACGACATCAAGGAGGAACAAACTATGGAAAAGACACTGGAGATCAAGGGCATGATGTGCCCCCACTGCGAGGCCACCGTCCGCACCGCCCTGGAGGCCATGCCCCGGGTGCAGGCCGCTCAGGTCAGCCACGAAAGCGGCACCGCCGTGGTGACCCTCACTGCCCCGGTGGAGGATGACACCCTTCGCCGCACCGTGGAGGACAAGGGCTACACCGTCACCGCCATCCGCTGACCCTACACAAACAACGAGAAAAGCACGGCGCAAGCCGTGCTTTTCTCGTATAAATCTTCGGCTGAAAGAGGGTCCCAACAGCCGTGACTTACCCTCAGGCTCTCTCCATGGCCTCCCGGAAGTCTCTCTGATCGGTGAAGATCTCCTGCTTGTAGGGGTTCTTCTTCTGTGCCTTGGCCCGCTTGATGATGCTGGCCAGGATCACCACGTTCACCACCAGCGCCACGATGGAGACCACGCCCTGGGCCGTGGGATTGGCCGCCGTGGGCCGGACGGCGGGATCCATGAAGCCGTTGGCATAGACGGAGGTGATGGTGCTGAACACGCTGTCATCCTGGAACAGGGGGAACACCTGGGCAAACATGCACCACAGGGCCAGGGTGTTGGCCCGGTTCTGGATCCAGCCGCCCTTGTTCCAGAAGTGGTTGGCAAAGGTGGGGGCCAGCAGCAGGGCCAGACCGCAGTACCAGGAGTGGGTGGGCAGGCAGTTGTAGGTATACTCGAAGTTCCACAGGTCATAGGCCAGGATATAGCACCAGGTCATGTCGGGCCACAGCATGTCCTTCTGATCCTTGGAGGAGTAAATGCCCCACCAGGCGGTCATACAGAAGATGTTGACGATACCGGCGATGCCGTTGACCCAGTTCCACCAGCCGCCGTACAGCCACACGTTCTCGGAGGACAGCCACCAGCGGTCGCCGAACTCCTTCAGGGCCATGGCGCCCCGGATGCCGGACTCGAAGTCGCTGGCCACGGCGATGAGAATGTTGATGGCCACAATGGCAAAGGGAAACACCTTGAACCACTCCGTCTTGCCGATGCTCCACTTGTACTTGAGCATCATGAAGCCGATGCACCCGGCGGTGGCGGCGTACAGCTTGGCATAGTGGAACCAGCTGTTCATGTTGCTATAGGTTTGGTTGTTCAGGGCCCACTCCGCCCCGGCGTGTGCGCCGATGGCAATGGCGACGAAATACACCGTCAGCACGGCGGGCAGCACCAGAAAGCAGATGACGCCGCCGGTCTTGGTGCGGCGGGCGAACTCGTTGGCCAGCACCAGCCCGGTAAACACCAGCACAAAGCCCAGCAGCTGGTACAGGGCGGTCTCGCCATAGATCTGGAATAACATGTCCATTCCTCCTAAAAAAATTTTCTGTCTCCTAAGCTCAGCCGCCTGGTCCAGCCAGAGAAGCCCGGACCATCGGCCATGCCGCCAATATAGCACAGGTTTCCTTAAAAAGTCAACTGTCACACGGAAAAAAGTGTTGAAAAAGCCGGAAAAAGCGGGTATAATGGAACCGAAATCAGCTGTGGTATGTGGCCATACCACAGCCAGAGGAGGAAGCGCGTATGGAGTTTGAAAAGCTGGTGTCCCCATCGCTGAAGGACCTGTTCATCACCCACGTTGAGGCCATGATCCTCTCCGGGGAGCTGCCGGTGGGGCAGCAGCTGCCGCCGGAGCGCCAGCTGGCCCAGTCCATGGGCGTCAGCCGGGCGGTGGTCAACAGCGGCGTGGCGGAGCTGGAGCGCCGGGGATTTTTAGAGGTCCGGCCCCGGGTGGGCACCTTCGTCACGGACTATCGCCGGGCCGGGACCCTGGACACCCTGAAATCTATCATGACCTATAACCGGGGCCGCCTGCGCAACGAGGAGATCCGCTCCATTCTGGAGATCCGGGACGCCCTGGACAAGCTGGCGGCGGCGGGGATCATCGCCTGCGCCTCGGAGGAGGACATCGCCGCCCTGTTCCGGGCGGCGGAGGCCATCCGGGAGGCCGGGGACAACCGCCATGCGGCGGAGGCGGCCTTTGCCTTCCAGCATGAGCTGGCCATGCAGTCGGGCAACACCCTGCTGCCCCTGATCTTCCGGTCCTTCTATTCCTCTGTGCTGGTGCTGTGGGAGCGGTTCTGCGCCCTCAACGGCGTTTCCATGCTCTATGAGACCAGCGTCCGCCTGTGCCGCCACATCCGGGACCGGGACCTTTCCGCCGCCGTGGCCTGGATCGACTACTGCACCCGGGAGACCGTCTCCGGCAGCCGCCGGATATACTACTGATCCGGGAGCGGCAAAACCAATGTCACAAAAAGAAATCACCATCCCTCAGGATGGTGATTTCTTTTTGGAGCAGGGTACGGGAATCGAACCCGCCTCCTCGGCTTGGGAAGCCGATGTACTACCGATGTACTAACCCTGCGAACCGCTACCTGCTGATTATAGCAGACTCCCGGCGGTTTTGCAACCGCTTTTTTTGTCGGAACCGGGAAAACTGCGCCGCCCGGCCGGGGATGGGCAGTCCCGGGCCGGGCGGCGCAGGTTCAGATGACGTAGTTGTCCCCCTGGGGCAGGGACATCAGGTCTGCCAGGGTCACGCCGGAGAAGTATTCCCGGGTCACCCGGTAATACCCCTCCCACACCGGCAGCGTCCGGCAGTCGGCCGCCCGGGTACAGGCGCCGGCCCCGTCCTTCAGGCAGCTCACCGGGGCCAGATCGCCCTCGGACCGCAGCAGAATGTCCCACAGGGTGTACGTCTCCGGCTCCCGGGCCAGGCGATACCCACCCCCGATGCCGTGAACGCTCTCAATGAAACCGGCAGCCTTCAGGGCGGGCATCAGCTTCTCAATATATTTCAGCGAGATGTCCTGCCTTGCAGCGACCTCCTTCATGGGGATGTAACCGCCGTTGCGATGCTCCGCCAGGTCCAAAAGGATCCGGATGGAATACCGCCCTTTTGTCGAGATCATGCTATCTGCCTCCTTCGTGTCCCTCCATTATACCCCCAAACCGGTGGGTAAGGCAAACCTTTTTTGGTAAATTTCCACATTTCCTGTCGGAACATTTGCATATTCATGATGAATATGCTATACTGCTGAAAAATCCACAGAAATGAGGCGTACCTATGGACAAATATAAGATCATCCAGGTGAAGGAAAGCGTTTTCGCCGACAACGACCGGGAGGCAGACCGGGTCCGGCAGCAGCTGAAAAAGCAGGGCACCTTCCTGCTGAATCTGATGTCCTCTCCGGGCAGCGGCAAGACCACCACCCTGCTGCGGACCGTGGAGGGCCTGAAGGATCAGCTGCGCATCGGCGTTATGGAGGCCGACATCGACTCCGACGTGGACGCTGCCGCCATGGCGGGCGCAGGGGTCCGCTCCATCCAGCTGCACACCGGCGGCATGTGCCACCTGGACGCCGGCATGACGGAGCAGGGCCTGCAGGAGCTGGGGACGGAGGACCTGGACCTGGTGGTGCTGGAGAATGTGGGCAATCTGGTGTGCCCGGCGGAGTTCGACACCGGCGCCGTGAAGAACGCCATGATCCTCTCCGTGCCGGAGGGCCACGACAAGCCCCTGAAATACCCCCTGATCTTCACGGTGTGCGACGCTCTGATCATCAACAAGATCGACGTGCTGCCCTATTTCGACTTCGACATGGACAAGGTGGTGGAGTACGCCCACCGCCGCAACCCCAACCTGAAAATTTTCCCCATCTCCGCCAAAACCGGCCTGGGCCTGGATGCCTGGCGTCAGTGGCTGCTGGAGGAGACCCGGGCCTGGAAGGAGAGCTGACCCCATGGAGCAGATTTTCTCCCAGCTGTTTTACGAGGTGGAAAAGCACCGGGACACGGTGCTGGTGACCCTCATCGCCGACCGGGGCAGCGCCCCCCGGAAGGCCGGGGCACAGATGCTGGTGGGGGCGGAGGGCCGCCTGGTGGGCACCATCGGCGGCGGCGCGGTGGAGGGCCGCAGCATCCAGCTGAGCCAGCAGCTGCTGGCCCAGCGCCGCTCCTGCATCCGGGAGTTCCCCCTGCGCCAGGCCCCGGAGCGGGACATCGGCATGGTCTGCGGCGGCGACGTTACCGCCCATTTTCAGTTTATCCCGGCGGAGGACCCCCTGTGGAGCGAGACCGCCAGCCGGGCCCTGGCCCTGCTGAACCGCCGCACCGCCGGCTGGCTGGTGCTGGCGGAGGACGGCTCCGCCCCGGCGCTGCTGGACCGGGAGAGCGTGGTTTCCGGCAGTCTGCCGGAGGATACCGCCCAGGCCCTGCGGACCCCGGGCTTCTCCATGGCGGCGGGGTACATCTCCCTGCCCCTGCCCATCGGCCAGCGGGCCCTGCTGTTCGGCGCGGGGCATATCTCCCAGGCCCTGTGCCCCCTGCTGACCACCATCGGCTTCCGCCCGGTGGTGTTCGATGACCGGCCGGAGCTGGCCAACACCCGGCTGTTCCCCACGGCGGAGCAGGTGATCTGCGGGGACTTTACCCGCATCAGCGACTATCTGACCATCACCGACGAGGACTTTGTGGTCATCATGACCAGCGGCCATGTCCGGGACTTCCAGGTGGAGGAACAGACCCTCCGGGGCCCCTTCGCCTATGTGGGGGTCATCGGCTCCCGGCGGAAAACGGCGTCGGTGAACCAGCGGCTGCGGGAGGCGGGCATCCCCCAGTCCTCCATCGACCTGGTGCACACCCCCATCGGCACCCCCATCCTGGCGGTGACGCCGGAGGAGATCGCCGTCAGCATTGCCGGTGAGATGATCCAGGTCCGTGCCCAGCGCCGGGGCCCCACCTCCCACGGCTGCCCCATGCACAGCTGATTGCATAACAAAAGCACCGGACAGGGCCTGCCCCTGCCTGGTGCTTTTGTTTTGTCGGCGGCCTTCACGGCCTTTCATAGCGGTATTCCAGCCCGAAATCCCGGTCATCCGCCTCCCGGTGCAGATAATCGTATCCCTGCTCCGACACGATCCGGAAGCCGCATTTTTCGTGGGCCTTCAGGGATGCGGCGTTCTTTTTGCCCACGCAGTCGCAGAGCCGGAACGGCCCCTCCGCCTTCATTGCGTCCAGGACCTCCGAAAGGAGCCGGACGCCGTATCCCTGCCGTCTCCGGTCCGGGCGCGTCTCCAGGGCCTCCAGGTAATACGGCCCCTCCGGAATCCTGCAGATCCTCAGGGCGCTGACCCACACGCCGTCCTCCTCGAGGACCCAGCAAACGGCCTGCGGCTCCTTGAAGAACTCGTTTTTCAGAAAGTCCAGAAATCCGGACTCCACCATGCGGACGGCCGCCTCCTTGTCCGGCTCCTCCGGGCAGAAAAAGTCCGTGTTTTCCAGGTTGCTTTCGGCGTAGACATCCATCAGCTTTCTCTCGTCCAGCGCCTGACCGTCTGTGATTTTCAGCAGCATCCTTTCTCCTCCTGTTTCCGGCTCTCACGCCTGTGCGTCATATCTCCCGCTCCATGACAATGTACCGGGCCTCGCCTATGGTCTGGAAACGATTTTTCGTCCAGAAAGCATGGCTCTGGGGATTGCCCTTGTCCACCCCCAGGCGTATTTTTCCGCAGCCGCAGGCGGAAAGATACGCCGCAAGCCCGCTGACGATCTGTGAACCCACGCCCCGGTGCTGATACCGCACGTCGGTCATGAACAGGCCGATGAAGGCGATATTTTTCTCGGGATAGCCCAGGATCAGGTCCATAATGGCCACCAGGGACCCGCCGTCAAAAAAGCCGACGTAATATTTGTCCTTGCGGCTTTTTCCCGGCGGCAGGGCCTCCATGTCGTCCAATATGCTCTCTTTTGTCACAAAGGGCTCATGATACCGGTAAAAAATCCGGTTTTCGCGGCACAGCTCATAGATGGCGTCCACGTCATCCCGGCCCAACCTCCGCACCTGATAGGTTTTTGAAAATTCGGATATCTCCACGTCAAGCACCCCCGTCGACACTCGTTTCCTCCGGCTTATTCAAACGCCCCGCCACGGCCCTACTCAATTTCAGTGCGAAGGGTAAGCTCGTTTGGAATACGGAAAATTTCTTCCTTCAGGAACAGCGGATAGAAATATTCGTCCTTCAATCTGCTGACCCCCAGCCACTCAAACGCATGGGTATGCAGGCCCTCTGTCCTGATAAATCTATCGCCGCTTTTCAGCAAATCCGTTTCCGAAACATCCATCAGAAAGTAGATGCACAACTCGTGATAGCGCAGGTTATCCACATCTTCCGTAAAAAAGGCTTGATTGAGCCAGACCGGACGAATGATTTTCGGGATGATCCCAAGTTCTTCCTGCACCTCTCGCATTACCGCGTGTTCGGCCGTTTCTCCCATGGTGACTCTCCCGCCGGGCAGATAGAAGTACGGAGAGCGCTCGTCACGCATTGCCAGAATTTTATGATCCGCGATGATCATGGCGCACACTCTGTAATTGAACTTTTGCCGGTCGCATTTGAAAGAAAGGTCCATTCTCCGCACCTCCGTCGACACTCGTTTCCTCCGGCTTATTCAAACGCCCCGCCGGGTGGAAAAGGCTACATGGTTTCCAGACTCACCCAGCACCCGTCCAAATAAGAACAGTCTGCGCAGGCAATGGCAATGGTAATCCAGTCAAATCCGTTCACCCAGTCGTCTATCGTGAACGACTCATTCTCCGCTACCTGTTTGTCCAAAAAGTCCTGAAAGTCCTGCTTTCCCAACGAATGGATCATCACGCAGACCTCAAACGCGTCTTGGCCGCATTTCGGGCAGGTATACTTCCGGAGCGGCTGGGTGCGGTCCAGAAAATCCAGCTTGCACACGAACCCATCCCATCCGTGCCTGCCGCTGTCCAGCACGGTGATCTCCTTTCCACATTTCCTGCACACCAGCTTTACAAGGCCGCGGTCATTGCTTTCCCACACCTCAAACTGCTCACAGCCGCAGGAGCAGTGTATAGTGCCTGTCACGCTGTATTCGTCGTTTTTGTCGCCGATCACCGTAAAGAACGGCTGCAAATGCGTCGGAATAGGCAGATCCATCATGATATCCTCCCTGTTTGTGTCAATTTTTTCCCATTTGAATACGGTTTTCTGACTGCCATCGGTGAAAACATAGGTATCGGCCAGAATCCCCTTGTGCTTCTGGTACAAATCGCCGCCGTTATAATCCTCCACTGCCTTCAGAATGGGCACACGGTCCAGTGCTTTTGCCTGAAGGGTGTCTATCAGCACCAGGGCCGCCAGAACACAGAACACCATCAGCGGGATTTTCATCTTCTTTTTCATACAAACACACTCCTCCATCAAATCCCGTTTTCTGCTTTATTCAAACGCCCCGCCGGGGGAAGTGATACATCGTGTACTGTCCGCGGTGTTATCGGCACAAGAGCCAACTTATCAACATCATTACGCCGCCAACAAGGAAACAGACAATACTTACCAAATGTCCCAGGTACTGCTTTATGATAAGGGCAACAAAATTAAACAGGCCGATTCCGAATACGAAGCCGCCGACAAACCCAAGCACAATCCAGCCGCTTTTTGTCCCATCTACTAACACGCAAAACAGGCATGCGGGCAACAGCAGCGCAACCATGCCCAGCGCAACCAGGGCTGGATAACCGATCGGGTGTTTTCGCTTAAACTCCTGGTCAGCTTCCGGTGAAAAGAAATCCGTATAGTTTCGGGGCGGCGTCCAGTTGGACTTCCGCTTCCTTTTTTTCTTCTTGTTCACAGCAGTATCCCTCCTGCATTCTGTTTTCCTGTCCGCCCTTATTCAAACGCCCCGCTGAAGATGAGCGATAAACCGGAATGGGCTTACTTGTCTTTTTCTTCGGAATTGTCCTCTTTTTTCCTGCAAGTAACTTTTGAAACAATAATACCTGTGCAGGTAACGACCACTATGCAAAGATACATTCCCATACCCAATAGGCAAGCGCTTCCGTAATCCATGCCGTTGAAGAAATTGCCGCAAATATCAGAAAAGAACATTCCTGCAATTGCCAGCACGCATCCAATGGCGAAATAAGTCCATACCTTTTTCATACAATCACACTCCTCCGTCAAATCCCATTTTCTGCTTTATTCAAACGCCCTGTTGAAGATAACCGGCAAACTGGAAGTTGTCAGTCCAAAATCAGGACTCCCGCGCAATCGGACATTTGTGTAAATGAAAGGTCTGGAAAATCTTTTCTCAGTTCCTCAACGACAAAGTAGATTTCATCATTATCCCATGTGTCTCCTGCCTTCAATTTACACTGTTCTAAGTCCTTTCGTGTTTCGAAGGCAACATCGCCGATAATAATTTTACCGGATTCTTTTAAGTAGTTACGCAAGTCTAACAGAAAGTCGTTCTTTTGCGCATCCGTCAAATGATGCAGAGAGTATGTCGCAACAATATAGTCATAACGAAAGTTCCGCAATGGTTCGACAAGCCCTTTTGAAAAGTCCCCCTGATATAAATGCGCATTTGGCATTTTCTCAGACGCCAACGCAATCATTCTTGATGAAAAGTCCTGCCCATAAATGGAACAGCCTCGCTCGTATAGTTTTGTCGTTAATGTGCCTGTTCCGAATCCAATATCCAGCACAACGGCATTTTCAGCTCTCATTATGGTCTGAAAAATGAACCCAAGTACCTTTTTATAACCGGCAAAAGGGTATGTGTTTTCCCCATCAGAAATGCCAACAGTTTTGTCATAGCCATCAGCCCAAAGGTCGAACTCTATGTTGTTTAGCATACTTACTTCCTCCATCAAATTCCGTTTTTCCGCCCTTATTCAAACGCGCCGCTGACGTAACGGTACTTATCCAGGCTGGACGCAGCATTCCAGGTCATGTAGCCGCCGGTGTTGCCGGTTTCGGTCAGGGCCCGGATCTGGGCGGCCACCTCGTCGGGGCCATAGGTGTTATAGGGCTCCCGGATGGCATTGTAGCACTGGATCCAGGTGCGCACGGCGGCAGGGGAGGGGGTCTCCTGCTGGCGGGCGGCGGCCTTCTCGCCGAAGGTTTTCATGGTCTCATAGGGATGCTCCCAGGGTAGCCAGCTGCCGGAGGCGGAATAATGATCGGGGTACGGCATGGCGCTGATGGCGTCCACCACGCCGCTGATGGCGGCCCAGTACTGGCCATAGGCGGTGACGTATTTCTCGGCGCACTCGCCGAACACGTCTGCCGAGACATACACCCCCGCCTCATGGAGCCGGTCGGCGGCATACTGCAAAAACCGCTGCACCGCCTGGGCCTTGCTCTCGTCATTGGTGTTGCGGTAGTCGATGGTGCCCGCCTCGTCATAGTCCCAGGTGCCGTCCGGGAAGCGGACATAGTCGAACTGTATCTCGTTGAAGCCCATGGTCCGGGCGGCCTCCAGGGCCAGGTCCACCTTATACTGCCACACATAGCGGCTGTATACGCTGGGCCAGTACATGCCGCCGATCTTCAGCGGATTGCCGTCCAGGTCCGCCACCACGCACTCCGGGTGGTCCGTGGCCAGGTTGGGATCGTTGAAGGCGGTGATCCGGCCGATGACATAGTACCCGGCGTCCTTCAGCTTCCGCACCGCCGCCTGATAGTCCTCCAGGGTGTTGTAGGCGTCCTCATAGGCGCTGGGGGAATACTGCTGCATCACCGGGGAGGCGTAGCCAATGGCCCCGCCGTCCATCACGTCCACCACAAAGGCGTTGATGCCGCAGTCGTCGGCCACGGCGATGTAGGCCTCCGGATTCCGGATGGCCTCGTTGTTCAGATACAGGGCCTTCACGGTGCCGGGCACGACGTTGTTCTCGAACTTGGGCTTTTCATAGGCATCATAGTCCAGTCCCGCCGCGTCGCCGCCGCCGTAGCTGTCGCCCCGGTCGGCGTGGAGCTGGGCCATATCCGCGTCATAGGCCGCGGCGGCCTCCTCCTCCGTCAGCCGGACATACCGGGCGGGGATGCAGCCCCCCTCCGCCTGGTAATAGGCCACGCTGCCGTCCTCCGCCAGCCCCCGGTAGCCGGTAACGGTCAGGGCCTGGCCCCGCAGCACCAGGGGCCCGGTGGGGTTCCCGTCCCCGTCCGTCAGGTTCTGGGCCCGGCGGACATACACCGTCTCCAGCGTCACCACGGCGTTGACGTCGCTGGTGAGGTTGGCCCGGTCCAGCCAGCCGAAGCTGCCGTCCTCCCGGGGCACCCGAACCTGGTCCGGGTGGTCATCACTGGCCTCCTCCACCACATAGGTCACCTGACTGCCCCGGATCAGCTGCTCCAGAACGGCGCCCTCCTCATCGTACAGGGGGGCCGTTTCCGACGCCGAGGCGATATAGCCCGCCGCCGTCTCCAGGGGCTTTGCCTGCTGCCGGGTGAAGTGCCACACCAGGGCGGCAATGGTGGCCAGGCACACCAGGGCCAGAACGGCCCCGGGCCACTTGGGGCGGCGCTGCTTCCGGCTGCGCCGGGGCCGGGGGGTATATTCCGGCTCTGCTTCCGGGGCCCAATCGGGGGCCCATTCGCCGGTCTGCTGCTGATTCACGGACATAGGGGGAATACCTCACTTTTTGGATTTTCCCCCATTATACCGTATTTTTTGCCGGAAGGATATAATTTAGTAGGACGATAAATAATGCGTTCCTAAATTGAAAATAGGCTATCAAAATCGGTTTTGGAACTTCAAAAAAATCTTTTAATTTTCTTGAAAAACAGTTCCGCTTTGCACCCCTATTTTCTCCTATTAGCAGAGGGAGTAATCCCTGTAATGCTAAATCAGATTACATAAAGAAAGGAGGATAAGAGAATGTCAAGGACTTCAAAGATTACAGCAATTTATGAGCGTTTATCAAGAGATGATGACCTCAATGGTGAGTCAAATTCAATCACCAACCAAAAGCAATACTTGGAAGATTACGCCCGAAGAAATGGCTTTACGAATATCCGTCATTTTACTGACGATGGTTTTTCGGGTGTGAATTTCAATCGTCCGAGTTTTCAGGAGTTGATTAAGGAAGTAGAAGCAGGAAATGTCGCAACGATTATTGTTAAGGATATGAGCCGATTAGGACGAAACTATCTGCAAGTCGGCTTTTATACGGAAGTTCTGTTCCCACAGAAAGATGTCCGTTTTCTTGCAATAAACAACAGCATTGACAGTAATAATGCTTCTGATAATGACTTTGCCCCATTTTTGAATATAATGAACGAATGGTACGCCAAAGACACAAGCAATAAAATTAAGGCTGTGTTTGATGCTCGTATGAAAGACGGAAAGCGTTGTAGCGGTTCAATTCCCTATGGATATAACCGATTAGCAACCGACAAACAAACGCTTGTCGTTGACCCTGTGGCTTCTGAGGTGGTAAAGCGTATCTTTCTGCTTGCCAACGAGGGCAAAAGTCCGAGAGCAATCGCTGAATTGCTTACCGAAGAAAAGGTTTTAATTCCGGCTGCACACGCAAAGGAATATCACCCCGAACAGTATAATGGAATAAAGTTTACAGACCCGTATCTTTGGGGAATGTCAACCATAAGAGCGATTTTAAGCAGACAGGAATATCTCGGTCATACTGTTTTGCGTAAATCGGTCAGCACCAATTTCAAACTGCACAAAAGAAAGAATACCGATGAAGATGAACAGTATGTATTTTATAATACGCACGAGCCTATCATCTCGCAGGAACTTTGGGACAGCGTTCAGAAGCGAAAGAAACGAGCGAACAGGACAGCAGCCAAAGGTACGCATAGCAACCGTTTAAGCGGTTATCTGTACTGTGCGGATTGTGGCAGAAGAATGACCCTGCAAACGCATTACAGTAAAAAAGACCGTTCGGTGCAGTATTCTTACCGTTGCGGTGGGTATGCAAGCAGAGTAAACTCCTGCTCTGCCCATTCAATTAGTGCTGATAATGTTGAAGCCTTGATATTATCGGCTGTCAAACGATTATCAAGATTTGTTCTGAATGACGAAGAAGCCTTTGCAAAGGAACTTCAAGCACTTTGGAATGAAAAGCAGACAGAAAAGCCAAAGCACAATAAATCGGAATTGCACCGTTTTCAGAAGCGATACGATGAATTGTCTAAACTTATTCGTGGCTTGTATGAAAATCTTGTTTCGGGATTACTGCCCGAAAGACAGTATAAGCAACTGATGAAGCAGTACGATGACGAACAGGCTGAACTGGAAACGAAGATTGAGGAAATGGAAAAGGAACTTACCGAAGAAAAAGTAAATGCTGTTGATATTAAGCATTTCATTTCTTTAATTCGCAAGTGCAAAGAGCCGACAGAAATTTCCGATTTGATGTTTGCTGAACTCATTGACAAGATTGTGGTTTATGAAGCAGAGGGTGTGGGAAAAGCAAGGACACAAAAGGTTGATATTTACTTCAACTATGTCGGGCAGGTCGATATTGCCTATACAGAAGAAGAACTTGCTGAAATAAAGGCACAGGAAGAACAGATTGAGATGGAACGCTTGGCAAAACAGCGTGAGCGTGAAAAAGCCTACCGAGAGAAGCGAAAGGCGAAAAAACTCGCTGAAAACGGTGGAGAAATCGTCAAGACAAAGATATGTCCTCACTGTCAAAAAGAGTTTGTGCCTACAAGTAACCGACAGATATTCTGTTCAAAGGATTGTTGCTATCAGGCAAGGCAGGATAAGACAAAAGCCGACAGAGAAGCAGAAAAAGGAAATCATTATTATCGTCAGCGTG
>ENA-OPBO01000557-OPBO01000557.1-human-gut-metagenome-genome-assembly--contig:-NODE-557-length-31343-cov-7.137593_pt1 | contig 31343 bp, 33 predicted proteins | sample MGYA00241071_ERZ501458 | MGnify/ENA primary metagenome ERZ501458 (study PRJEB25962, sample SAMEA2042509) | human gut metagenome | biome: human gut; feature: human-associated habitat; material: faeces... | reverse complement strand
TGATATACAGGCTTTAATTGCGAAAGGGATATTGCGTAAAACCGATGAAGGAGGGCGGAGTACCCATTATGAATTGATTTTTTAAATGTATGCGGAGAATATACCTCACATTCTCCGCATTTCTTGCGTTGAATAGGTTCTTCTCCCTACTTTTTATTTTTTCTTCCCACTTATTGAAGTGTCATCGATAGATTTACGGTAAGCCTCTATGTCGTGGGTAAGGTTTTTAATCATAGTGGATGTCATAAACTCTCTGAAGATATTCAGGTCTTCATGCTCACGGGTTTCCACCAAAGCCTTGATGTATTCTTCCTTGTCTTCATTGAGAATTTTTGTCGGTATCAGCCCGAATTCAAATTGCAGCATATTCATCAGCAATCGGGCCATTCTGCCGTTCCCGTCCGCCCAAGGGTGTATTGTGGCCAAATGATAGTGGGCATCGAAACTGATTTCGTATAGCTGTATGGTGCTTTTATGGGTATAATTTTCGCGCTCCTTGTTCAACCAAACACAAAACTCCGATAGTTTTGCCGGAACTTTACTGTAATTCATATACGATTTACCCCCGATTCCGGTAGTGACATTCAGCAGACGCAATTCACCCCGTGCCGATGAGAAAGCCCCCAATGCGGTCTTATACTCCTGTCCTGTGTTTTTCATCACAAGAGCCGAGAAGTCTTTCAATAAGTCAATGCTTATATCGGCATGAGTATTGGCAAGTTTTACCGCATTCTCGTATGCATTCTTCAAGTCGAGGTTCATATTCAGCTCTGCCATACTCTTTCCTTTCAGGCTGATTCCCTGATCGAACATGATTTGATTCTCAAGTTCGGTAATGGTAGAGCCTTCGATGGCTGTGGAATGGGTAATAAGAGAATACAGATAGTACTATCATAGTCCACCGCTTCATTGATACCAAGTTTCTGAAACTTTTGGTATAACTGTTCTATCTCTTGCCAAACGCCTTGTTCCATTGCTTTTTATTTAATAGGCTTTATTCTTTTCAAAGGTAGTGTATTTACTATGTTCAGCCAAAGAAAAACATTCATTTAATATCGTATTTTTTGCACGTGTGGGGAAAATATGAGGAAAATTCAGATAAAAGAAAAAGCTAAGTAATTGACTATTCAATACTTATCTTTTTTCTTCGTACCTAGACCCGGTACAAACTATAGAAATCATAGGAAAATAAGAGAAAATAACCAACTGATTATCAGACGATTTATATTTTCCATTTTTGCCATTTTACACCCTTATTTTGTTACTTAGTACACTTTGAATTCTCATTTTCTTTCGCACCTTTGCAACATCGGAAAACAAAAGAAAATCAATCACTTAGCACTTTTTACCGATTATGTACCCAGATCGGGATAAAACCAGTAGCGTATGGCAAAGATAGAGAATAAAACGAAAGAAAACCCCAAGTTAGAGCAAAATAAGCTCTCGGATGGTAGAATCAGCCTGTACTTAGAGTATTATTTAGGTAGAGAAGAGAAGCCCGTTTTAGATGCAAATGGCAATCAGGTATATTATGAAGATGGCAAAATGCAAGGCAAACCCAAGTTTTCGGTGAAGCACAACAGGCGAAAAGAGAACCTGAATCTATATCTTATGGATAAGCCCCGTACTCCTGCCGAACGTCAACAAAATAAGGAAACACTGGGGCTTGCCACAAAGATACGTGCCGAACGTGAACAAGAGTTTAAAGAAAGTATGTTGGGATACCGCCTAAAGAAAGATTGTACCATCAACTTTCTTGATTACTTCCAAGCCTACATAGATAGCTATACAAAGAAAGATTGCGCATGGTGCAAATTGCACTTAGCCGTTTCAAAGACTTCCTGAAAGAGCAATACCCTCTTTATGAATGTAACATCAAACCTAAATTTATCACAAAGGATATGATAGTACAGTTTGTGGACTACCTGCAATCCCGTAGTGTTGGCGAAGGAGCGAAAAGTATCTATCAGCGTTTCAAGAAAGTGATACGCTATGCCATCGAACACGATGTGATACTAAAAGACCCGTGCAAAGAAGTAATTTGCAAGGTAGACGACCCAATGTTACGGAAAGATGTGCTTTCACTGGAAGAAATTCAGTCTCTTATCAACTGCCACTATGAGAATGAGAACCCGATGGTAAGACGTGCCTTTATCTTCTGCCTGTATTTCGGTTTACGCTTCTGTGATGTGAAAGACCTTACTTATAAGAATGTAGACTACTCAAACAAGCTATTGAAGTTTGAACAGAATAAGACCAAAGGGCATTCTTCTGCCAGTGGCGTAGTCATTCCTTTGAATGATGGTTTACTCTCTATCATCGGTGAAGCTCCTGCGAATGGGAACAAAGATGTTCTTATTTTTGACCTGCCGACTTATGAAAGTTGCTCCAAATCATTAAGACGTTGGGTAAAGAGGGCAGGAATTGATAAGCACATTAGCTGGCATTGTGCCCGTCACTCATTTGCAGTGAATATCCTTAACAATGGTGCTAATATTAAAACAATAGCCGGTTTGCTCGGACATAGCGGGTTGAAGCATACGAAGAAATACACCCGTGCAGTGGATAAGTTGAAGGAAGAGGCAATTAATAGTTTGCCCGAGTTAAAGCTTTGAGAATAAAAACAGTAACTTTGCACAAAGAGTAAAAATATGAACTTTGAATCGTTAGTTAATCATGCCAATATTAGACTATGATATGCTTGGCTTAGAGATTTGGCGGTCGGCAACCGCCAAATTTACTACACCCAAATTGGCGGATACCATCCGCCGAATTAGAAAAGCAAGATTCGGCACACGCTGTGTGCCAAATTCATAATGCTTAAAAATAGGCGTTCTCTTATACTAAAGATTGAATAGTTCCTTATATAAACAGCTTATAAATTATGGAATTACAGGTTATTCAGAATAAAATATACGAAGTCAGAGGTCAAAAGGTAATGCTTGACTTTGATTTAGCTGAACTTTATGGGAGTGAAACCAAACGACTGAAAGAAGCAGTAAGAAGAAACCTCAAACGCTTCCCCAACGATTTCATGTTCGAATTAACAAAAAAAGAGTTTGAAAGTTTGAGGTCGCAAATTGCGTCCTCAAACAAAAGAGGTGGTACACGATATATGCCTTTCGCTTTTACTGAGCAAGGCGTTGCTATGCTTTCATCTGTACTAAACAGCGAATCTGCCATCGAAATAAACATATCTATCATGCGTGCTTTCGTTACAGTACGTCAATACTTGTCTTCCTTAAATAGCACAACTAAGGAAATCGAAGAACTAAAACAACGCATGAAAATGTTGGAAGAAGGCAACGAAGACACAATAGCAGCAGTCAATGACCTTAGCGAAGATACCCGAAAAGAGCTTGACGATATTTACTTAGCATTGTCACAGTTAGCAGAGAAACAAAAGCATGTTAATAAACAAACAGAACGTAGACCTATTGGATTTGCTCACTATAAAGAAAACAACAAAAAATAGGTACTCAAATAAAAGTTGGCGAAAAGTCTTCTTTCTCTTTCGCCAACTTTTATTTCGCGATATCGATACAAATAAGTTTAGCTTATCTTAAGCACAACCTTGTTTTTTCGAGAAGAAAATAGAAATTCTTTCAAATATTATGTTGGATAAAAACTTCACTACTAAATTTAGCAAATACGAAATCCATCCTTCTAGCAAAAAGGGTATTTGTATTACGCTTAAAATTAATGTTGTGGTAATTCTAATACTTTAAACAAATTGAAAGGACCATTCATACATTTGTCCTTTTCAGCTATGTATTGTTTTCCGTATTTACTAATTACAAAACAACTCCATCCACTATTATATGTAGAGTATCCAAAATCACAGCCAAAGTCACTATATTCTAGGAAAATGGGAAGGAAGATGCTGGGATATAGAAGACTTCATTATTTCATTGAATTATCAAAGCAAGTTACAGTTAACAATCTATCCCCAACAATATCTTGCCCAGTCAGAACGTGAAGTTCAATTACAAACCAACTCCAATAACAATACAAATTAGCAAAATACTTAAATATACACCTATAATAAAATGTCCAAGAGAAGAAAAATCAAGAGAACAAGTTGATTAATTCTAAATATAAAGACCTGCAAACGACCAAAGTACACATTAATCTATCAGCAAACCAACGAGTTACGGGGAGTAGAAAAGAAAAGCGGAGAGAGTTTTTCAACTTTCTCCGCTTCAGTACCCAGACCCGCATTTGAAAATATAAATATAGATAAATATTTTGTTTTCACTTGTTTGGCTTTCATTTTCATAAATCACTGTAAATTCAATACTTATAAAAACGAATAGACAAAAATAATTTTATCCCACTTGAAATATTTTTAGGATAATTGGGAACAATTTGGGAACAAATCGCTATCTTTGCAGTGTTCAACCCAGAAATAGATTTGAAGCTTATGAAAGTGACAGCATTCATACGGAAAACGGCAAAGAAGAACGATTTGGATTCAAGAGCCACCATCTATTTTCGCCTACGCGATGGAAAGAAAGACATCAAGGCCGCAAGCGAGCTTTCTATCTGTCCAAACCATTGGAGTCCGGAAAAGCAGGGGTATAAAGACCGCGTGGCTTTGGTGCCGGAAAGCGAAAAAATGGACTTGAACCATAAAGTGCAGGCATTGACCCGGATGATTGAAAAAGAATATAAGGATGATGCCGACAGTGAATGGCTGGGAGAAGTGATAGACAAATTTCATCACCCGGACAAATATAAAACAGAGGAAGAATTGGCTGCAGAGAATCCGCCTTCCTTTGGAGAACTTTTCGATGAGTTTCTGGAGAAGCACAGTCTATCGGAAGTGAGGAAAAAGAATTTCCGTGTGGTAAAAAGGGCTCTCATGCGGTATGAACTGTTTGTAAAGGAAACAAAAAGGGGTATGAAGGACTATGCGCTTGACATCCATACTGTGACTAAAGACACGTTGGCCGACATTTGGGACTTCATGGAAAACGAGTATGTCTATGCCGAAGAATACCCGGAGATTTATGCGGCCATTCAAGAAAAGCGCACTCCGCAGCCGAGAGGCAAGAATACGCTCATAGATTGCTTCTCACGCATACGCACCTTTTTTATATGGTGTTATAACCAAGGAAAGACTATCAACCGCCCGTTTGACAAATTTCCGATAGAGGAATGTCTTTACGGCACACCTATTTATATTACCATACAAGAGCGCAACCAACTGTTTGAAGCCGATTTGTCAGACCGGCCACAACTGGCCATCCAACGTGACATTTTCGTTTTCCAAAGTGTGGTCGGTTGCCGTGTGGGAGACTTCTACAAGCTCACGAAAAAGAACCTTGTGAATGGAGTGTTGGAGTACGTTCAGGAAAAGACACGCAGCCATAATCCGCGCACAATTAGAGTGCCGCTGAATGATGTTGCCAAAACCATACTCGAGCGTTACAAGGATTACGACGGAGGCCCATTGCTTCCTTTCATATCAGAACAGAAATACAATCAAGCCATAAAGGAGACTTTCAAACTTGCAGGACTGAACAGAATTGTCACTGTGCTCAATCCACTTACACGTGAGCCAGAGCAGAAGTATCTATATGAGGTAGCTACCACACACATGGCGAGAAAAACTTTCATTGGAAACATGTACAAGAAAGTGAAAGACCCAGATTTGGTCTCGTCTGTATCGGGGCACAAAGAGGGGAGCAAGGCTTTTCGCCGATACAGGGAGATAGACGATGAGATGAAGCAGGAACTCGTGCATTTGTTGGACTAAATAATAGTAGGTTATGGCTCAACAGGATTTTGAAAAGTTTAAGCAAGAGATAAAGGAATGGCTTGATAACCATCCCAAGGAATACGACCGCTTCGTTGCGGAAGTCAATGATAAGTCGTCGACCGGATTATACAAGGTTTTCAATCTGGGCATGAAACTCGCACCCAAATTGATGCGCAAATATCGGACGGAATGTCATGGCGACCTTGCCGATGAACGGCTGATGCAGGATTATGCGGCAGATACCGATACCGCAAAATTGTTGGTCGATGAATTTCACAATGTGGATAAAAGTTCGATAGTACCGGCTATGCTGGCATGGCTTTATTATGGAAAGTGCTATGAGACAATGGTCAACCAACTCGAAGCGGAAACGCATAATCCGGCAAACAATTTCTTCGAGAGGAAGATTGTTTCAATGATGATTGGGATTGTCATCAAAAGCAGCATCCGCAATAAGATGCGGACAAAGGAAGATTGGGAAAACTTCAAACATGAGAAAAAGGTCATGGAAGAAGGGCGTGTGCTGGATTCATATATTGAAGAGTTGACACCAAAGGATGCAGTGGTTAAAGAAACATCATCTGATGCGGAACAACCAATGTGCTTGCGGAATTATTTGCTTGGTGACAAAGAAGAACTCTTGAAAAAAATAACGCTGAAAGTTTCCACACAGCATACAGGCACCGATTTGGCAAGGCTGTATTTTGCGTTGCAGGAAGAGCAACTTTTGAGCCGTTGCGATGTAACTACATTTCATAGACTGCTTGCCAACGAAATGCCGAACTGCGACTTGAAAAGCGTGCGTAACCTGCAAATAGCCATCAAGAAGTTGAACGACAGTACGAACAAAGGGAAAATAAAAGACAGTGGTATAGAGCGCACATTTATCAATGAATGGCGTGCCTATCTTACCGATACGGAGTAGAAAACCATTATGAACAAAAAACAGCTTATGGATATGGATAAAGATATTACCACAAAAGAAATCGATGCTGAATATTTGAAAGGCGTCATATACAACATCCGGGGAGTTCGCGTAATGCTTGATGTGGATTTGGCCAAAATCTATGGATATAGCACCAAGGATTTTAACCGCCAAGTAAAGAACAACATTGAGAAGTTTGAGCCGGACTTCATGTTTCAGTTGAGCAATGAGGAGTGCGAAATCTTGAGGTGCAAAAATTCCACCTCAAGTTGGGGCGGTCGCAGATATAACCCCTATGCCTTTACAGAGCAAGGTATATATATGCTTATGACCGTATTGAAAGGAGAGTTGGCAACCAAGCAAAGCAAGGCATTGATTCGTATCTTCAAGCAGATGAAGGACTACATCGTTGACAACCAGCCACTGTTGGGGCAAAGGGAATACTTACAACTGTCCTTGCAGACAACAAGAAACACGCAAGACCTACTTGATTTGCGCAATTCTTTATCCGCCATTGATGATAAGGTAGCCAACATCATAGACACATTGGGAAATGTCGTAACGAAGTCGGAACTGGCAAATGTCATGCTGGATTTCAGTAACCCTACCGTAAGGAGAGGATGGTTGATACTTAACGGCCAACCCGTAGAGTCGGATTTGGCCTACCAACAGATTTATGCGACTGCCAAGAAAACGATATTCGTAGTGGATAACTACATTGGGTTAAAGACACTGGTTCTTTTGAAGGAGGTTCCGAACAATGTGGATATAACAATCTTTTCCGACAATACGGGCAACCGACTGCATCAAGCGGAGTTCAATGATTTCTGCCGGGAATACCCCAATATCTCCATTTCATTGCATACATCCGGCGGCATATTCCATGATAGGTATATTGTCATAGACTACCAAACAGCGGATGAACAGATTTACCATTGCGGTGCTTCATCCAAAGACGGAGGCAATAAGGTTACAACCATTACAGCCGTGACGGATGGAGCTATTTATCATCCAGTGATAGACCAACTCCTGAATAATCCAGTGTTAGCACTGCGATGAAGGTATCTTACACAAAACAGATAAACGAGATTGATGCCACATCCATTTCGCTTCTTTCGTTTACGATTTCGTCGAAATAAGCGAAATACAAATTGTTGAACCTTAGCGAATTTAGATTATACTTTTGCACCATCGTTCCGATAAAGGGGCGGTGGTGCAATCGTTTATAATGCTGTCAAAACGGTTGCGCCGGACAACCTGGCAGCATTCATTTTTAAGTATGACTGATTTGATGCAGATTATTTCCAATGGCTCTGCCAATATCAAACTGGAAATTACAGGTGAGGACTTGCGCGTATTCTCGGACGAGCTTATCAACCGTGCGATAAACGAGGTGGCATTGGCTTTTCGGGCGGCAGATGAAGAACGCCTACTCAGTCGTGAAGAAGTCAAGGATATGTGCGGAGTATGCGATGCGACATTATGGCATTGGAACAAACGGAACTATCTGAAAACCGTCAAAGTCGGCAATAAGGTAAGATACCGTTTGTCGGATGTGAAACGTATATTGGGTGGAACTAATAAGATGGGCAGTAATGGAGGCAAATGAAAAGAATATTCCAGCTTCGGGCAAGGTGGAGGAAGAATATGTGCGCATAGGCACTACGCTATTTCGCATACTGAACCAGCCAATGATGAATGGATCATTTCGGAAAATGCGTGTGGAATGGAAGATGAGCACGTTCCGACAAGACCATAGCAAGGACGAGGTGGCGAAGATACCCAAGTATGACGGTTTCTGTACTGTTCCCGACCATGTGGACTACCGTCCCGTGGTGGACAAGTTCCTGAACCTCTACGAGCCGATAGGACACCGTCCGCAACAAGGCGAGTTTCCCTGTATCCGGTCATTGGTGCGCCATATCTTCGGTGAACAGTATGAGTTAGGAATGGATTACCTTCAACTATTATATCTGAAGCCTACGCAGAAATTACCGATACTCCTACTTGTGTCGGAAGAACGGAATACAGGCAAGAGTACGTTTCTGAATTTTCTGAAAGCGTTGTTTCAAGAGAATGTAACTTTCAACACGAACGAGGATTTCCGCAGCCAATTCAATGCTGACTGGGCAGGCAAGTTGATGATTGTCGTGGATGAAGTTCTGCTCAATAGGCGCGAGGACAGCGAGCGGTTGAAAAACCTAAGCACGGCTCATTCTTATAAGATGGAGGCCAAGGGTAAAGACCGCTATGAGGTACAATTTTTTGCCAAGTTCGTGTTGTGCTCCAACAACGAGAATTTCCCCGTTTACATCGAGCCGGAAGAAACACGCTATTGGGTGAGAAAGATCAGCAGATTAGAAAAGGATGACACATCATTTCTTCAGAAATTAAAGGATGAGATTCCTGCTTTCCTGTTCCACTTGCAACATCGGGACTTAACTACCCAAGAAGAGAGCCGGATGTGGTTTGCACCGTCACTCATCCGCACGGCTGCGTTGGAGAAAATCATCCGTTGCAATCGTAGTCGTATTGAGCTTGACATGGCGGAACTGTTGCTCGACATCATGGATACTATGCAAGTGGATGTGGTGGACTTCTGCATCAACGACTTACTGGCACTCTTCAACTATTCCATGGTGAAGGTGGAGCGTCATCAGGTGAGAAATGTCTTGCAACAATGTTGGAAACTGGAACCTGCGTCCAATGCGCTGTCTTATTCCACCTACCAAATATCCGTGCTGCCGGGTCAAAAGTATTCTGCATCGCTTAAGAAAGTGGGACGCTTTTATACTGTTACCCGTGAAAATTTAAAAGACTACCGTTGAGCTTGTTGAATTTGATGAAACCTAAAAAAGAAACAGATTTTATGGCTTATATTACTCAACAAACGCTCAACAGGTTTCAACGAACGGTTCTGCCCACCAAAAGAGGAAAGCAGTAATGGACAGCCGTGCCCCATGCGAAGCAACCTCTCTTTTCTTCCCTATTTTCGTATTCCACTCAACAGATTCAACAAAATCAACGGTGGAGCAGATTTGGGGAATCTCGCAAATCATGCCAGTTGGAATGGCAAAATAACAATTACGTGTGGAGGGGTGGCAAGCGGTACCAAGATACGTATCATACGCATCTGTGGTGTAAAGTCTATTGCCACCCCTCCCAACCAAAAACATGAAAGCAAAATGATTACCAAAGTAAGATACAGCAAGAATCCGGGCAAGACCATCGACTACATCCTTAACCCCAAGAAGGGTGCGTATGTGGTCAGTGCCCGTGGAGTGAGCAGCTTTACCGATAGGAGCATACTCACCGGAGACTTCAACCGCCAGTGCTCGTTGCGCCCGTCACTCAAAGTGAAGGCCGTACACATTCCGATGTCATTCCATGTCAATGATACGGCCACTCTCGAAATCCATGCAGAAGAGATAATAGGGGATTGGATAAGGCATATGGAAAGGCACGGCTATTGCTTTGACCAGTTTATCATCGGTCGCCATCACGACAAGGATGATAAGAATCCGCACTTCCATTTTCTGGCAAACGTAGTGTTGGATGATGGCACACGTGCCAATCTTGCCAACATTGGAAAGGCGGCAAAGGAAGCATCCATTTCTGTAACTGAACAATGGGGACTGACACCAGCCAGCCATAAAAAAAGGATGCAGGAAAAAGATAAAACGCATTTAGCTAAAAATAGGAATCTGACAGCAGAAAATCATAATAACGGGCAACTGAACTATACAGAATGGAATAACAATCCTACATTCAATGAAGATACCAATGCTGATATCTCTGCAAATAATAATGACACGGTGGGGACAACAGCTGTCGATGGTAATTTAATGGAAGGCATGGCCGAGCTAATCATTCAACCGACAGTTGCCCGAATAGGCACAGGCAGCGGCAGCAGCGATAACACGCTTGACCGTGATAAAGACAAAAACAAACAGTGGAAAGGAGGCCGCAGAAGATGAAAACAAAGCATGAAAACAAGCGCACCAAGCGAAAGGAAATACAATTCAGCGAGGCCGAATATGCAGCAATCGAAGAAAAAGCCAATGCCGCCCGACTATCTGTAGCTGCGTTCATCCGCGAGGCAGCATTGGGCAAAGAATTGTTAGCCGCACTTACCATAGAGGAAAGCGAGCGAATGAAACGCACAGCCAACATCAGTTATAAGATGCAAGTTAATCTCAATCAGATTGCAAGGCTGGCAAACATCCACGGCTTGCCTTTTATAATGGATGCCATCCGAGAATACATCAGCCGCACCAACGAATATTTCAAGACTGGCACATGGCGTGAAATGGATTTGTCTGCCTACGAATCCGAGCAGAAACAAAAGGAACAACTTATAGCAAAAGTACGTGAACTCCAAAAAGAAAACGCAGAGTTGCAGAAAGCTGCAACGACCTATTACCTATACACGGCAGAAGGTGAACGGTTGTTCTGCGAACGCCACGATTGCCGGATTTATCCCGACAACAGAGGCATATATTGGCATTTCAAAGTCGCCGACTATCCTGCCTATACACTCCCGACTGAAATTAGCCGAGCTTATCTTAAACATGAAATTTCGATACGGGATGTGTATGTGCATTGGCATAAGAATGGAAGATAAACGGCTTATCTGAGTAATTTATTTCGCCAATTGGTATGATTAGGAATGTATATACACGATTCAGCATTTAATTTTTCAAGATAATCTCTAACTGCATGAGACATTTGGGAGTAATTAAACACATTCCTATCAGCTATTATTATTGTATGACTTTTAGCTCGGCTTGTTGCTACGTTAAATAGTCTTGTTTCAAGACTCCTGTTGATAGATGTATTTGGTATAAATAAGAGTGTAATATCGGTAGTCAATCCCTGAACTCTTGCTATTGTTTCTATGATGACTTTATTTCCTAATCCCAAGCGTAAGGCTATTGCTTTTTGGAGTATACGTGTTGTCTTGCGCAGGCAAGTTAAGACCGCTATATCTGTTTTGGGTTGTTCATTTAAAATAGAATATACGAGATATGTTGCCATATCAACTGCATGTTGGGGTGCGGCGTCTCCGATTTCCATATCTGTTAGTGCCAATGTTGGTCCGCCATTTTTATGTAAAATTTTTGAAATTGCATTTAACACCACAGGGCTGTTTGTTGATTTTGATACAAGAGTGCCATTGTAAAAATAGCCAGTATAGTAGGCACCTCTCTGTGGTAGTCTATAAGTGGCGGTTAGCTGGTATGTGGGATACATTCGTTTGTTTGTTATGGCTCTAAATCCCTCTTTGAAATCCTCAAACAAATTCGACTTAATTCTGTCCTCGTTGAGTGATACGACTGGTCCGAGTTGAGCAGTATCACCTACCCATAACTTTTTTTGGCCTATTTTGTTGGATGCAGCGAACATTGCAAGCAATGCCTGACTCGCTTCGTCCATTATGACAACATCAAAATCCCCTTCGTCTATCGTATTGGCTGCAAAACCGCTAACGATATAGTAGGTGGCCATAATAATAGCCCCTTTTATCGGAATCAGCTGTTTGAGGGAACATAGTTTAGGTAGTTCTTTTTGCTCATCAATGGTTAAATTTGATTTATATATTTTCCCTTGCTCCAAATTTTCTTTGACTGCCCCTTTTGCTGCAACTTCCATTAAAGCCCTATTTGTCAGCGCTGTTATTAGGACAGACTTACCCTCTGAACACAATTTTGCACATAGTTCTGCTATGAGTTGCGTTTTCCCTGTTCCAGGCGGTCCTTGCAGTATTGTGATTTCGGTTGATTGCATTTGTTTATAGACAAACAACGCAGGCTGTTCTTCCCTAATCAAAACAGGTTCGTTGACAACAATATTGTAGTTGTAATCGATAACATCACTTACCGATTGACTATAAGTATCCTGTAGTAATCGATAAAGATTTGCCAAATAATCTATGGGAGGCTTATTGGGGCCAAATACAATCAATGCTCCTGGTGCTTGGGAAATGTATTGGGCAAAGTCTATATCTATTCCTCTAAAACCCAATAGCACAAAACCATCTTCATTCGACTTTGCTTGCCATATACATACAGCCTCTGAACCCTTCAACCTATTCTTGAAGAGTTCCTCATAGGTTTTATCGCCCCACAATCGGTAATCCTGCATTTTTGCTGGCAAATACATGGCTTGTACATATTCTCCCTTGCGTGGGAATGACCTCGTTGCTCGAAACTTGACAATCATTTCGCCATTGTCAAATTTCATGAATTGCCCCATAAACAATTCTTCTCTTTCGTACAATAGGTAAAGAGCCTTGGCAGAGAACTTCTTGTCGAAGTTCTCTGCCAAGGCGATGAGTTCCATGTGTAGGAACTTCTGGTGTCTTTCTCTGTTATCAATCATTCGGGCAATATTAAAGGTGAAGAAGCTATAGGTAATTCTCCGGTAGTTTGTTCTGGTGCCATAAACCTTTCCCATTGATTAAGAATAGGATGAATGTAGCTCTCGAAATCGAATTGTATGCCCTTAAAGTATGCAAAAACTTTAGCAAGTTCACTGATATGCTTTGGATTATCAATATTCTCATTAGAAAATTTTATTGAAATCAATTCTTTGGACTTGAGAATCTCACGCAGGCTTATTGTCCCTATACCAGAACTCGTAACCACTGCAAACATGGCATTGGGCTTCATCAGTTGATTCCAGTCTTCGGGTGATATACATGTATTTCGCTGCCTTTTATTACTTCGTATCACAAGCGGATATTCTATCCCCTCTTTTATCACTCCATTAATGCAAGTCCAGCCATCCCATTTTTTATTAGAAATGTCATAACCATCATAGGACAGTCTTTGCAAAATTGCATCTTTTGCCTCTTCGAGGGCATTCCTCATTTCTTCCCGTGTAAGTCCACCGTGTGGAGCATCTTCTCCACTCATTATGACTTCTGTCTGATTTTCGGTTGCAACTATTTCTCTTTTCTCTTTTATAAATGATGTATCATACCCCTTTTGCTTGATGTATTCTTTAAGTTCCGAGAAATCTTTCATTTCAAGGATTGTTAAGAATATTGTGCTTAGTTTTTTGGAAAACCCTAATGCGGCCATAATTTCACCATGCAAAAGTTCCCGATTTGCCAATCCAAACTTGCCAACAAAGTAAAACTTGTTATTCTTTGAATATATGCTTTTGGGAATCCCCTCATTCCCATAGTAGATATATATTGAATCGGTCTGATAGAATTCCAAATTTGCGATAGTATCAATCAGCTTAGACTTTGTCTCTTCCCAAGTGTTCTCTGTAAAAGAGTTTCCTGTTGAAATTGATGTGAGGAAATCCACCTTGCGAATAAACATTGTGTTTATTTCAGGCAAATGTTTTACTCCGTTCAATTCCTCACGGTACTTGCTGATCATATTGACTCCTATCGCCATCAAGAAAGATGCAAACCTTTCATTTTCGAGATGCTTTGCGTGGAATACTTGATTACTTAGTTCTACCCCGGATAGCCGAGAAGAAAGTAGGTTTAAGGATTTTGGAAATTCAAAATAGCCTTCTTTAGATAGTATTTTATGGGATTGCCCCCATTGCTGTGCTAATATATAATCTGCAGTGTTGTCCGCAGAGAAGTCAAAAGTATCACTGATGTGTTCGTAGATTCTATTTATTTTATCTTTGTTTGCCGAAATATCTTCTTTTGATGTATCTTCTGATATTTTTTCCAAAACCATAAGATACTCTGATAGCGACAATTCTTTTTTGAATGGCAGCTTATTAACCCATTCATTTTCTAATGGTTCATATATAGCTAAGACAGGGAAATAGTGACCAAATACTTCTTTATTATATTTACTATTAATCAAGATGTCGCGAACTGCATAAAGATGCCCGTCAGATGCAGGTATAAGTTTATTTGTTTCGACCACCCACTCTATAAACGATTTAGAAAGGTAGTATGAACCACTTAATGCCGCTCTTTTTGTGTACCCCCAACCTGTACAGCCAAAAATATAGTCATCTTTGGGATCTGGGATAGCGCCACTAAATATCCTATTCCAAAAATGTATATAAAACTCATATAATAAGTCCGATGCAGGAATGGCTAGTAATGGTGACGATATAGCATAAACACATACACCTCCTGCACAACCAAGATAAAACTTACGACCATCCCACGATGTATTATATTCTGTCATTTTTGCACGCCGTACACATTCTTTGATTGTCGAGGACTGCATAACCCAAGAATCATCACCATATTTTACTGTCGTTAACTTTATATCATCATTGCATCCAAGTTTTTTTAGGAATAGAGACCATTCTGCATATTCAGATTTGTATACGGGGTATTCATCAGACACAAAAATGTCTTCAAAATATGTGTTTTGAATTTTGCAAATGGGATTGTATTCATCAGATAAGTATAATTCTGAAGCATATTTTAGATCCCCTTTAGTTGTCTTAATTTTTAATCTGCTTAGGCTCCTATCGCTAATATTATTGAATATATTTTCCTTTTTATTAGTGTTAAAAATGAAACGTAGAACATCAACAGCATTTTCTTTATTGATATATCTCTCTTTGCAAAGGACTTTCTCAATCACAGAAAGATTGGACATTTCTTGAACGCCTAACTCCTTCAACCAGTCTGTCATTTCATCCGTAAACAGATCTGCAAAGCTCTTGCGAATAATTTTGGCATCCGCAGATACATCCGGATTTTCATTTGAATATTCAGATGGAAAGAAAGAGTCTACAGGTTCTATGTGGTTAGAATTCTCGTCTAAAAGAATCCCTGCATAAGATACTGACCTTTTGAATTCATTATTTTGATTTTGAGAGAAGTCTTTAAGCCACATCAAAAAGGTCAATGACTCTTCATCTGTGAGGTCTTTAAGATATTCACTAGCATTTTCCAATAAAGAATGTATATGTTTCGTGCTAATATTTGCGATACAATTATACTTTTGCTGAAGTGCTTTCCCGACTTCAATAGAAATCAATGAAAAAGTATCTGCCCCCTGTAAGACTTCTGTCTTTACAAATAAAGCAAAGGTTTTTGGCGGAATTGCTGAATGAAGTCCGATATTGTCGGATAATGTTTCTCGAACCAACACCATTTCACCATTGATTGCCTTAACGAAAGGTATGGTATGCAACGCTTCATTTAAAGAGTTTGCGTATGCTTGTGAGAGTTCGTCATCCATTTTAGGATAAATAGGAAGGACTCTGTACCAATCGGGATAAGCCTGTGCTACATCAAACGCAATCCATTGCAAATAAATCTTAGGAAGCTGAGCAAATATAAATTCATTCCATACGCAATCTTTAACAATTTGCTGACGACCAGCATCAGTTATGAAATTTGCATTGACAATGAAATTCAGCCCAAACGAAAAAGATGTTGGGAGGTAAGTATACATCACAGCATCACTTAGTGGGGCGATGTTTTTGTCTCCATCAAGTGCTATCGCAAACGAAATTTCTACTGATTCCGATTCTTTTAGCTTAGTAGGAGTTTTGCTGTCATGAACGAGAGCGTCTTTTACTTCTGGCGTTAGTTTAACCTCTTCCGAGTAAATGAGCCAATTGTTCTGCGGCTCTCCGTTTTTAGACAGTGTAAGCACATTGTCACTCTGCTTTTTTGAAAGGCTCAATATTTCATTATCTTCTTCCCAGAAAGAAACTTTAAGGTCATCAACTTTCAAAAACAAAAGGAAACGAGTGTCATTTAAAAGCTTTTCTACTTTGTTCCTTAGCGATTTCTTGTTGGAAATTTCAATGTAAGTGGCTACATTGAAGTTGTTTGTATCAACTTCAGATGGAATTCCTGTTAATATAGGAATTATCTGCCACGGCATTTTGACATTCTCATATTCTGGCCCTTTTGATTTGGCAAAGACATCACAAGCCGCTTTGTCAAACTTGAAACATGTTCCATCGGTCCATACCGTAACCCGGTGAGAGTGCATGAACACAGATTTGAAACCAATCCCCTTGTAACCAATCTTTTTTGCGTCTGATGTCTTGTTCCCGTTGCCTATGTCACATAGCCCCTCTAAATCCCTTTCAGAGAAAGGTGTGCCGTTATGCATAAATACCAACGACCTGTCTGTAAGGACAATTTTGATTTCTAACGATGTTTGATATCTGGGATTATAACTATCGACTGCATTCTGCAATAGCTCAAAAATAAATCTTTCTTCTTCGGTATATATGCCCGAAGAAAGCAGTTCCAAAGCGTTGGCTGTAGTAGTTGCCTGCGAAGGATGTGAATATTCCGTTGTTCGCTGGTATATGCGTTCTATTACATTGTCCATACTGATGTCGTTTTATCTTAGTTGCATCAATTTCACTTACACAATTGTCATCATTACCTTTTGCGTATCTGTAGGAACCAGTAACTCCCTTATATCTACTTCGAGAATTTTTGCGATTTCGGATAAAGTCTCTAAGGTAGGTTGTGTGGTGTTGGTACACCATTTTGAAACAGTCCCTTGATCTTTACCTATTTGGTCGGCCAACCATTTATTTGATTTCTTCTTCTCAACAAGTATAACTTTTATGCGATTTATGTCTGCCATAATTGATATAATATATTTCGACGCAAAATTACAGAAAATTCTTCGGGATTGTGCCTAATTTGCTAAAATGTTGCGTGTTAAACCCGTTTTTGGTTGTAATATTCAATATCTTGTAATAATTATAAGGCAAACAATCCTCGCAAAAGAGGTTTATTGTCAGGAATTATTTTTTTTAGTGTTAGGACATCGCATGCTGCAGATGGCATTATTTTTCAGGGTATTAAGAATGGGAAGCCTGACCTTATATACTTCTATTGCAGACAGCGGATAAGGGAGGCTGTTTTGAAGCCATCCTATAGTTTAATTGTATTCAATCCCCCTTTAAAGGTCTGAACAATATGGTCGTGTGGGAACAAAACGGGAACAATGGGAGTAAAATAAAATCGGATAAGTATTGATGTTCAATTACTTATCCGATTTACTTGTACCCAGACCCGGGGTCGAACCGGGATGGAAGTGAATCCACTGGTGTTTGAGACCAGCGCGTCTACCGATTCCGCCATCTGGGCATTGCATTGATTTCTCAATTGCGGTGCAAAGATACGGCTTTTTTCTAAACCTGCAAGCGATTCATAAAAAAAACAAGGGAAAAACAAGAAAAAAATAATAAAACGCACCATAAGCATTCCGCATTTACAGAAAATACTGTACTTTAGCAGAAACTTTAAACAATAAACAAAATGATGACAAATAAGGACAACTTCTGTGTAATCATGGGTGGAGGAATCGGAAGCCGATTCTGGCCATTCAGCCGCAAGACGCTCCCTAAACAATTCCTGGATTTCTTCGGAACAGGACGCTCGTTGTTACAACAGACTTTTGACCGGTTTAAAAAGATTATACCGACTGAGAACATTTTTATTGTGACCAATGATATGTATGCCGCCCTTGTAAAAGAGCAACTGCCTGAGCTAACCAGCGAACAGATTTTGCTGGAGCCTACACGCAGAAATACAGCGCCTTGTATTGCATGGGCATCTTACCATATCCGAGCCATCAATCCAAATGCCAACATTGTAGTAGCCCCCTCCGACCACCTGATACTGAAAGAAAATGAGTTTCTTGATATCATCACAAAAGGATTGGAATTCGTTGCCAAATCGGAAATTCTGCTTACACTGGGTATCAAGCCCAACAGACCGGAAACAGGATATGGCTATATACAAATCGCCGAACAGAAGGGTGACAATTTCTATAAAGTAAAAACATTCACCGAAAAGCCGGAATTGGAGCTCGCAAAAGTCTTTGTAGAAAGCGGAGAATTCTATTGGAATTCAGGACTTTTTGTTTGGAATGTCAATACTATCATCAAAGCCGGAGAATTACTGCTCCCCGAACTGGCTGCTAAACTGGAACCAGGTAAAGACGTCTATGGTACGCCGGACGAAAAGAAGTTTATCGATGAGAACTTCCCCGCATGCCCCAACGTATCGATCGACTTCGGCATTATGGAGAAAGCCGACAATGTATATGTTTCATTAGGCGACTTTGGATGGTCCGACCTTGGGACCTGGGGTTCGCTCTACGATTTGTCACCTAAAGACGAAAACAATAACGTAACTTTAAAGTGTCAGTCGATGTTCTACGGCAGCAAAGACAACATCGTTGTATTGCCCAAAGACAAACTTGCGGTTATTGAAGGCTTAGAAGGGTATCTGATTGCCGAATCGGACAATGTACTGCTAATCTGTAAGAAAGACGAAGAACATGCCATCCGGAAATACGTCAACGATGCGCAAATCAAATTAGGTGAAGATTACATCTGATATAAGCCTTAGCAGATTATGACCAACGAAAGTATGCAAAATACTTAGCTTTTCAGTCCAAAGCAACTAATTTCAAAAGATAAGAGGGTGCATTTCTAAACAATGCATCCTCTTCTTGTTTCCAGAAAATCAGTTATGCGATCAACAATATCAATACCCCCATAACCAGCCGTTTATTCGGAAAAACAAAAAGTAAAGAGCAACAAACGCCTACTGTACGCTAAAAACGAACACGTGTCCGATTCCGAACAGCCTTATAAATTTATTGTAAACTGATAATCAGATATTTGATTCATTGGCACGTCTTTTGAATTATCATAGACGGATGCAAGTCCAAAGAGAAAAGAAATAGAAATAATAACTTAAAAGAATATCGATTATGAAAGCAACAAATTTATTCAAAGTATTGGCATTTTCAGTATTGACATTAGTGAGCGCTTTTAACACTGAAGCAAAGGCCCAAGACAACTTTATAACAAACGATGAAGTAAAGAACAATCTGGTCGTTTCTCGTACCATCTATAAATTAGACGGCAATTATCTGCATAATCACATACGCTACGAGTTTGCTTACGATGAACAGAATCGCCTTATCTGTAAGACAGCCAACAAATGGGATGGCACATCGGACAAATGGGAACCTTATTTCCAAATGACTTATCGCTACGAAGCTGGTGAGATCATCATGAATTATGCCCGTTGGAATGAATCGAACCATAGTTATAGCAAGGACATGCAACAGAGTGTTTACGCACTGGATGAAGACAATACTCCCGTTGTGTGCCAAACGGTGGACAAAACAGTCTCAATGGCCGGGCATAAATGATAAAAAGAACAATGGTCTGTTCAGTATTACGAATCGAAGGCAACCGTTTTATGAAATTGCCTACCAGAGCGCGAAACTTAAGACAATAATATAATAAAAGAGGGTATGTCAATCGGCATACCCTCTTGCTGTTTTTTATGTATAAAGAAGGAGAATTTGGCTTTTTCAGAACGCAGAACGGATAGCTTCGGCCACAGCCCGGAACTCTTCGTCTGTCAGTTTCAATTTAGGATTGGAAAAAAGCATATCTTTCTCGCTTTGCATAGGAATCAGATGAATGTGCGCATGAGGTACTTCCAGTCCCAATACAGCCATTCCCACCTTCTTGCAAGGGAAAGCCTTACCGATAGCAAGTGCCACTTTTTTGGCAAAAACCTGCATACCAGCCAGATCTTCATCGTTCAAGTCGAAAATGTAGTCCACTTCCTGTTTAGGAACTACCAGCGTATGACCTTTCACCAGCGGATTGATATCGAGAAAAGCAAAATACTTGTCATCTTCCGCTACTTTGTAACAGGGTATCTCACCTGCAATGATTCTACTGAATATTGTTGCCATAACTATAAAGATAAAATAAGGCAAGCCCCATACAGGGACCTGCCTTCCGTTTAAAATGAGATGTTTACTACTTCCAGATTGATGATACCTTGGGGTACTTTGATTTCGGCAACATCGCCCACTTTCTTGCCAAGCAATCCTTGGGCAATCGGTGTATTGACCGAGATCTTTCCTTCCTTCAGGTTGGCTTCGCTTTCCGAAACGATGGTATAAGTCATCTTCATACCATTCTTCACATTCTTCAGTTCTACCTTATTCAATATCTGCACCGTATCGGTTTTCAGTTTGGACTCATCAATGATTTTTGCATCGGCAATCACCATTTTCAGTTTGTTGATTTTGCTTTCGAGCAAACCCTGTGCCTCTTTTGCAGCATCATATTCGGCATTTTCCGACAAGTCACCCTTATCACGGGCTTCCGCAATAGCGGCCACAATCTTAGGACGCTCCACCGATTCCAGTTGTTTCAATTCGGCTAACAATTTGTTGTAGCCTTCTTCTGACATGTAAGCCATACTTTTTTCCTCCTTATTATTTTAATTTATTAATGTTCTTATAAACAAAAAAGAATTCCAACATGGTCATCATGCTGGAACCCTCTTTCCGTATTGTTGGGCAAAGATAATCTTTTAAATCATGCGTGTCAAGCAAAAAGGAGTGCTTTGTAACATATTTAAATGAAATATTCTAATTTATAACAAGTTACAGCAATGCTTTTACTGCCGCCTCCAAGTCTTTTATTGTTTCGCCACGCGCGCTCAACTCATTATTTTTGTTGATCAGGAACAGTGTCGGCACTGTTTTCACATTGTACGAAGCTGCCACTGAAGAGTAAATGCCATTGGCATCGCGTACACAAATCCACGGCAAATTATCGGCTGTCGTCTTCCAGTAATGTTCGTCGGCATCCAAAGAAACCTGATAGATTTCCAACCCCTGGTCAGCATACTTCTTATACAAGTCAAGCAACAGATAGTTGTGCGTAGCCGATACGGCAGTCTGATAAATCGTAAAATCCAGAATCACAGCCTTTCCTTTCAGATCGGTCAGTTTGCGCATGTCGCCCTTCATGTCGCGCAGGCTGATATCAATTACACCCGTTTCTTGAATCACCTCCTGAGGAATATCCAAAGCCTTCGGTTGCGATGCATGGGTATTCTTCATACCTTTTATAACGATGTTATACAAATTCTTCGAACGGTCGGCATGAGGATAGAAGTTGTTCAGACTTGTGGCTACAGCGGCAAAACACTTCACATCGTCCTTGTTGTTCAACGGGTCGAAAATCAGGTAATTGTTCAACTTCTGAAATAAAGCAAAATAAGCCGCTGCCGTATTGGGAGCTGCAAAGATATAATTGATCTTCACATCATCCTTATAGTTCTTTAGCAACACGCCCAGACTGTCTTCAAACACATCGACTCCAATCTGATGAGAGCGCATAGCCTGTGCCAAAGCATCTACATCACTCTGCAATTTTGCCTGCTTCAACGTCAGTTCCTTTATTTTCTGGCTGTTGGCCGATCCTTTCACTTCGTAAGTAGTGGCAAAATCGGTAAAAGGTGCATCAATCTGAACCGTTTCGGTCGAATCGATTGAGAAGTTGATCACCTTGTCTTCTACCCGCAGACGATAGAATTCGGGAGACTCGGGACGGGGTTGCTTGAAAGAATAAGTTCCGCTTTCGCCCAACCTTACCGAATCCAGCGGTGTGATACCCTCCAAGGCCGATGCTTCCAGATACAGCATTTTGCCTGCCGCATCAGCAATCTTTCCTTCCACCTCAAATTTCGGTTCCGAATTACATGCCCCCAAACCAGCCGCCACGAGTACGGCTAAAAAGATTTTCTTCATATGCTTCATTCTAATTTTTATTTTTAAATCCTTGTTTCTGCTGCCGGATAACAGGCGCCGCAACGCCAGAACGGTCGTAGAAACCGTGCAAATATACTTCTTTTCAAGTTTAGTCAAAGCATTTTCAACACTTCTTCCGCTTCGAAAAGCAAAAAAACGGCAAAACCCAAACTTTTTATCTCATTCACACCATATTAGAAGAATAAAATATGTATCTTTGCGCGAATTTTGAAAGAAAATTAGATATAAAACATTTTTTATGATTAACCCAATTGTTAAGACGATCGAGATGCCCGATGGAAGAACCATCACTCTCGAAACGGGAAAGCTGGCAAAACAGGCAGACGGTTCTGTAATGCTCCGCATGGGAAACACCATGCTGCTGGCTACTGTTTGTGCCGCAAAAGACGCAGTTCCCGGAACAGATTTTATGCCTTTACAGGTAGAGTACAAAGAGAAATACTCCGCTTTCGGACGTTTCCCCGGAGGTTTCACAAAGCGTGAAGGACGTGCTTCCGACTACGAAATTCTGACTTGCCGCCTTGTAGACCGTGCTCTCCGCCCCTTATTCCCCGACAATTTCCACGCAGAGGTATATGTCAATATCATCCTCTTTTCGGCAGACGGTGTAGACATGCCGGATTCTCTGGCCGGATTAGCCGCTTCAGCCGCTCTTGCCGTTTCAGATATCCCCTTCAACGGTCCTATTTCTGAAGTACGTGTTGCACGTATCGACGGACAGTTCGTTATCAACCCGACTTTCGAACAACTTGAAAAGGCCGATATGGACCTCATGGTAGGTGCCACTTACGAAAACATCATGATGGTGGAAGGCGAAATGAAAGAAGTTTCCGAGCAAGAACTGCTCGCCGCCCTCAAGGCAGCCCACGAAGCTATCAAGATTCAGTGTAAGGCACAGATGGAACTGGCCGAAGAAGTAGGTTCGACTGTAAAACGCGAATATTGCCACGAAGTGAACGACGAAGAACTTCGTCAGGCCGTTCACGATGCTTGCTACGCCAAGGCATACGCCATCGCCAGCGAAGGCAACCGTGACAAGCACGCACGTCAGGACGCTTTCGATGCCATCCGCGAAGAATTCAAGGCACAGTTCACTGAAGAGGAACTCGAAGAAAAAGCTCCGCTCATCGACCGCTACTATCACGATGTCGAGAAAGAGGCTATGCGCCGTTGCATCCTTGACGAAGGCAAGCGTCTGGACGGACGTAAGACAACCGAGATACGCCCCATCTGGTGCGAGGTTGGCTACCTGCCTGGCCCTCACGGATCAGCTATCTTCACCCGTGGTGAAACACAGTCATTGTCTACCGTCACACTGGGTACCAAGCTGGACGAAAAGATTGTAGACGATGTTCTCAACCAAGATAAAGAACGCTTCCTGTTGCACTACAACTTCCCCCCGTTCTCTACCGGTGAAGCCAAGGCACAGCGCGGTGTAGGTCGCCGCGAAATCGGTCACGGTCACCTGGCATGGCGTGCGCTGAAAGGACAAATTCCTGAAGACTATCCGTACGTAGTGCGCGTTGTTTCCGATATCCTCGAATCCAACGGTTCTTCTTCCATGGCTACCGTATGTACCGGTACATTGGCACTGATGGATGCTGGTGTGAAGATCAAGAAACCTGTTTCAGGTATCGCCATGGGTCTTATCAAGAATCCGGGTGAAGAGAAATATGCCGTTCTGTCCGACATCTTGGGCGACGAAGACCACTTGGGCGATATGGACTTCAAGGTAACCGGAACCAAAGACGGTATCACCGCCACTCAGATGGATATCAAGGTAGACGGTCTGTCGTACGATATTCTGGAAAAAGCCTTGTTGCAAGCTAAAGAAGGTCGCGAATACATTCTGGGCAAACTGACCGAGTGCATCGCCGAACCGCGTGCCGACCTGAAACCGCACGCTCCGCGCATCGAAACAATGACCATTCCGAAAGAATTTATCGGTGCTGTCATTGGCCCGGGCGGAAAGATCATTCAGGGTATGCAGGAAGAAACCGGTGCTACCATCACCATCGAAGAAGTGGACAACGTGGGCCGCATCGAAATTGCCGGCAACAACAAGCAGAGCATCGACGATGCTATCCGCCTGATCAAGGCCATTGTAGCTATCCCCGAAGTAGGCGAAGTATACAAAGGCAAGGTTCGCTCCATCATGCCTTACGGTGCGTTCGTTGAGTTCCTGCCGGGCAAGGACGGTTTGCTCCACATCTCCGAAATCGATTGGAAGCGTCTGGAAACCGTAGAAGAAGCCGGAATCAAGGAAGGCGACGACATCGACGTGAAACTGCTCGAAATCGATCCGAAGACAGGTAAGTTCAAACTGTCTCACAAGGTACTGATTCCGAAGCCCGAAGGCTATACGGAACGTCCCGAAAGACCGAGAAGAGAAAAGAAGTCCAACAACAAAGATTAACGGACGTAATCAATTCTATATATAGCGTAAGAGGGTGCATTGCTACGGCGACGCACCCTCTTCTTTTTTTTCAATATGCCCAGTTAGAAACAGGTTAATTAGTTGGCGGCTTATTCGTTAAGATGTTTACAAAATACGTATATTTGCCAGAAAATACACAGAAACCATGATCAAATTACTCCTGGTAGAAGACGACCCGAACCTGCGCTACGTGGTGCAGTGCGGACTGGAAGACATCATCGGCGGCTATGAAGTACAGACGGCTGCCAACGGCGAAGAAGGACTGAAAGTATGGGAAACGTTCAGACCCGACATCATCATCAGCGACATCGACATGCCCGTGATGGACGGCTTCGAGATGGTACGGCGCATCCGCGAAACCGATGCCGACACGCCTATCCTCTTCGCCTCGGCCCTCACCTCGCCCAAGGACGTGAAGCATGGCTACGAACTGGGCGTGAACAACTACGTGAAGAAGCCCTTCATTGCCGACGAACTGGACGCGCACATGAAGGCTGTGCTGAAGATGACGCAGGGCACGCATACTCGCACAGAGACCGGTTTCTGCAAATTCGGCTCCTATACCCTGGACACCGAACACGGCACCTTGCGCAACGACCGTACCGGTCAGCGCCAAACACTGACCGCCACCGAAACCAAACTACTACAGATTCTGGCCCAGAACAAGAACGAGACCGTCCGCCGCGAAGCCATCCTAAGCCGCTGCTGGAACACGGAAGACGATTACTTCGCCTCGCGCAGCCTCGACGTCTTCGTCTCCAAGCTCCGCAAGCTTTTCGAAGCCGATGACGATATCGAAATCAAAACTGTCCGTGGTGTGGGGCTGATGCTGGTGACGAAATAAAGAATTACGAAATCATACCTTCATAAATCTCATATTCACTAAAAATATGCTGTTCAATATAAGGAATTATACCGAAATGATACAAAAAGCAATTGCTTGTTTCTGGGACACCCGTAACAGGCAATTGAACAGCCAACTTGATCGAAATAATCGCGACACAGGGAATAGAGGAGCTGTTACTGGAGGAAAACAAATGGACGGATTCGTTGAACTGCTCGCCAAAGTAGCCACAGACATGGGCATCCCGCAAAACTGCATCTATACCAAGCGCAATCAATTACCCGGTTACTTCCGACCGACAAAAGACTGGGATTTCTTGATTGTATCGCCTACTAACAAATTGATTGCAGCTATCGAGTTCAAATCCCAAGTCGGATCATTCGGAAACAATTTCAATAATCGGACAGAAGAAGCGCTGGGGTCGGCAGTAGATTTATGGAAGAATTCAAGGAAACATCGTATATCGACAGATATGCTATTTTGTGCCGCAAACTTATTCTTGAGCGACATTATACCGCCACGGCCCTACTTTGGACATCAGACTCTTCTACATACGGCGATGTAGCATCAGACATTTCAATAAACAATTTCCTGACTGCCTTCGCCGGGCACCTGCAAGGCGTAGCAAACGAATTTATTGCATAAGATGAGCAAGACCAGACCTACCGGAAAGATACGCGATAATGTATTCACTTCGCCGGACGTCGTGAAATACATGTTGGATTTGTCGGGATATACTCCCGACCGCGATTTGTCATCGGTGAACGTCATAGAGCCTTCCTGCGGAGAAGGCGAGTTCGTCATCGAAATAATCGCACGCCTGATCCGGTCGGCCCATGTATTCGGATTCAATCCTTCCGAAGCAATAAACCGCTGTCTGATATGCTATGACATCGATCAGAAAAACATAGATATCAGCATAAACAGAATACATTCGCATTTTCCCGAAATAAACATAAATGATAATATATTCAGAAACGAAGATTTCCTCATAGCCGATGTAGCGAATACTGACCTGATAATCGGGAACCCGCCCTATGTACGTCACGAACAAATAGCCGTACCTCAAAAAGAATTGTACCGGAAATTATTTCCTACATTCAGATATAGAGCAGACTTATATGTGGCTTTCTTCGAAAAATCACTGCGAAGTTTGCGTCTTGGCGGCAAACACTGTTTTATCTGCTCGAACCGATGGATGAAAAACCAGTATGGACACAATCTGCGTAACCTGATTTCTTCATCTTTCCGCTTGCAGGCAATCGTCAACTTGGAAAAAGTGAATCCCTTTCAGGAGGAAGTTATCGCATATCCCGCCATCAGCCTTATCGAGAACAGCCCCACAAAAGAATCGTTCCAATATATAGAGGTGAACGACCTGAACAATATGCCGCTGCCCGAAGCTACAGCCCTCTACTACCAAATGCCCCGCAATGGCAACTGGAACGAAACCTTCCACACAGCATCCGGCATAAACAAGTTTACCTCCATCGAAGATATGGGATTCAAAATCGGCATAGGAGTAGCCACCGGTGCCGATAAGATATTCATCGGAAAAGACTTGCCTGAATTGATAGAAGAAGAGTTGTTACTCCCCATCCTCACATCCAAAGATATCAGAAACAATCGGCTGTGCTGGAGTGGCAATTATATATTCAATCCGTTCGATGAAAACGGCAAAATAATCGACCTTTATCTGTTTCCTAAAGCCAAAGCCTATTTGGAAGCTCATCAAGAAACGCTGCAAAGCAGGTATGTATCACAAAAAAAAACATCACACTGGTATCGCACAATCGACCGGATATACAAAGAACTCGTATCGCAACCCAAAATATTGTTACCGGACATTTCGGCAAACAGCCTGATATTGATAGACAACGGACATTACTATCCGCACCACAACCTGTACTACATCACAGGAGGTGATGTCGACAGTCTCAAAATGCTAAGTGCAGTCCTGATGTCCGATTTCATTACATCCCAGTTATCCCAACTGGCCAACCACATGAACGGAGGATATCCGCGCTGGCAGAGCCAATACATCAGAAAACTAAGGGTACCTGACATTCATGCTATAGCACCTTCCGATTCGAAAGCGTTGATATCATCATACGATGCACGAAATTTATCAGAAATAAACACCGTAGTAAACAATATTATCAAATAAAGTAACCATGAAACATCAAGAAAACATTTTCCGTCCGCTGGCCCTTGCCTTGATAGCATCGGCATTCTTTATCCCTTACGGCTTCATTGGTAGAGCCTTCTTAATTGCCGGTGCGGCTTTCCTGCTCGTTTTCTTCAAGAAGAAACTGGTAGCGGAGCTGAACCAGAAAAGTTTCCTCAGCAATCTGCTCGTTTTTGTAGGTATCGTACTGCTTGTCACGGCCGCCTCGTACCTTATTTCAGTGATAAAGTCTTCCTGACTCAGGAGGCAACATGCCTCCTTACTGCATCCCGTCACATCGCAGTACCGTCGTGAACATGCAATGCTAAGCCTACTTTTCGAATGGTCTTGATTTCAATATCCGGGTCATCTTCAAAAAGTTTACGCAACTTGACGATAAACACATCCAGACTACGGGAGGCAAAGTAATCGTCTTCCGTGTTCCAGCAGCGGCTCAGAATAGCTTCGCGACGGATAGTCTCGTTTTTGTTCTGAGCCAGTATTTGCAAAATTTTAGCCTCCATCAGCGTCAATACTCGTTGCCGACCGGTACGGTCGTCACGCAGATTGGCGTGCTCAGTGTCCAAAGTGTAGTTGCCGAACTTGCAGAATCCGGTTTCCGTGCGACTTTTGGCACCTTCTTTCATTTTCAGAATGGCTTGGATGTGGGCATCCAGTTCATCGGCGATGAATGGCTTTTTGATGTAATTGTTCACACCCATTTCGTAACCTTTCCGCACGTCTTTGGGCGAAGTCAGTGCCGAAGCGAACAGTATCGGGGTATCACGATCTGTTTCCCGAATGCGCTTCACCATCTCAAAACCGTCCATTCCGGGCATGTCAATGTCGCTGATGATAATGTCAGGTTTGAATTCTTCCCAAACCTTAAGTCCTTCTTCACCACTGGCAGCTGCACGTACATCGTAACCTCCAATAATATCCTCCAACCCGCCTTGTACTACATAGCGAAGGTTGGCGTCATCTTCCACTAATAGCAATTTAATCATACAAACTGTTTTTTAATCCAAATCTTGCATCAGTAACGGCAAAGATATAACAAATTCGGTAAATTCGCCCTCAATGCTGTTTACGAATATATTCCCACCGTGCGCCTCCACTACTTGTTGCACGAAGTTCAGCCCCAGACCGAAACCGGAAGCCCCCTGTTTCCGTTTCCGACGTCCGGCGGCACCACGCTCGTATTTGTTGAATATCACTTTCTGATCTTTATCCGAAATGCCTATTCCGTTGTCGTACACCCTGAGGACAGTGTGCTTGTCATTGCACGACGAACTGAGAGTGATCTCTACACTCTCTTTCGAATACTTAACGGCATTGTCTATCAGGTTATCCAACACTTCTTCCAAGTATTCCGCATCCGCATATACCTCTGTTGCCTGCAAGTCTTTAATAAAACGTATCGGTTTATCCGCTTTGGCAGTAAACTTATCGACTAACTTATCTACAATAGGAATTAATTCGATTTCCTCTTTCTGCATATCCAGCTTATGCTGTTCCAACTTGGAGATAGTCAATACTTTGTTGGTCAATGTCAACAAATGGTCGGCCTCACCTTCTGCTATTTGAAAATACTTCTCTTTCTTTTCCGGTTTATCGTCTAACCTGCCGGTATGTAGAAAGTTAAGCGTCATAACAATCGTGGTAAGCGGAGTTTTCATATCGTGTATCATGGCATAGGAGAAATCTTCGCGGATTTTGAATATTTTATTCATGTGGGATATTATTCTAAACTGATAAACTATACAAAAAATAACAAATGCAACAATAAGCATTGTAACAAATCAGCAATCCCATTTGTCTCAAAAATAATCTGTAAGGACTAACTAAAACCATCTGAATACCTTCTAAGTTATTACTTGTTATTGGTATTATTTTAGATTTTATCAATCCCCAACTACTCACATTTACTTGACTATTACTTGCTGACAGAATCTTCTTATTTCTAATATCAATTCTATTTATAGATATAGAAGATACAATATCTACTTCTTTCAACAAAGAAGACGAAATTGAATCAATATCATATACAGAGACATCAAAACCAAGTTTTAAAAGTCCTTCATTAAGAGGTATAATTTCTGGAGCCAAATCATTTTGTTCAGAATTAGAAGGAATACTAATACTAACTATTTCGGTCCCTTTAGGAGCCCTCTGAAACCTAATGGATAACTCTCGCCTAATCGATTTCAGCAATATAGAATTACATTCCTTATATACATTACGTTGAAGTGACGTATATACACTACACAACCACAAAATTTGAAGAACCAAAATAAAAAGAAGCCCTCCAAATGTCAATGTACTAAAATTTCGATGTTTCATATTTTGGTTAATTGCACAAAGATAATAACATTATAATAACATAAGAATAGCTTAAGCCAAAAATTTAGCAACCTACCTTTGCAGTATAAATTTAACCAATAACATTTAATAACAATGAAACAAAAAATGATCAAATTAAGCAAAGATGAAATGTGTAACATTTATGGTGGAGAAGAAATGCGAATATACACATTAGATGAATATGGTAACGTTATCGTTAAAACAATTGTTATATAACTTAAAGTTTTGGTATTAATATTCTTTGGGAAGTTAAGAAGTTATCACTTCGCTACGCTCCGTTAGAAGTTAAAGAAAGTAGTTTTATAATGACAAATAGTTAATAATTAAAGGTTAAAGAGTCACAGAAATTAGCATCTCGCAAAATCTCTCTATTAAACTAAGGAATATCTTCATTATCCCACCTATTAGCTTTTAGCTACTAAATTTGCATGGGAGCAGACTATAACTATTCTAACTTCCTTAACTTCTAAAGGTTCGGTAAATTCGAACTTGAATTATTTTACTACATAAAAATAACTCTTTGAATAAAATACTAACTAAAATTATAATATAAACTTCCAATAGTTATGTCACCTATCCACATAAAATTCGATCAATAACATTACGATAACAAATGAATAACTTTAGTAACCGTCTATACGGCTTACCTTTGCAACAGAGTAAAGAAAAAGAAATATTAATCTCTAAATTATGAGCAATTTACTAAAACAGAATAGTTTTTACCGATTCTCGTTCGGAAACAAGAAATATGTATTCTTTTCCGGAAGCCAACGGATCTTAGAAATCAGCAGTCCGCTTATGGATGCCTATTTCACCCTCTGCACCGGAAATGAAACATCCGACACGATACCCGGCAATGAAATTGCGCAAATAACGGCTTCGCTGAACGTTCTTTGCACACCGCCTGAACGTCCGTCAACCGAACCCCGGCAAGATATGCTGACGTTGAACGTAACACATGGGTGCAACATGGCCTGCAAGTATTGCTTCGCATCCACTACACAAGACAGGAAAGAAGTAATGCCCATGTCCGTTGCCAAAAAAGCAATAGAAAACATGCTGGAGGCCAACCCAGCAAGCAATCAATATACGATTTACTTCTTCGGAGGAGAACCTTTGCTACACAAATCTTTTCTACACGAGGTTGTGGCAATGGCTAAAGAAGAAATAGTTGGAAAACGTGGTAAAAAGGTAGCATTTTTAGGCGCAGGGGAAATTCTCCGTGGATGCCCCCACACCTAACCCAAATATCTTA
>ENA-OPBO01000556-OPBO01000556.1-human-gut-metagenome-genome-assembly--contig:-NODE-556-length-31362-cov-3.092887_pt1 | contig 31362 bp, 18 predicted proteins | sample MGYA00241071_ERZ501458 | MGnify/ENA primary metagenome ERZ501458 (study PRJEB25962, sample SAMEA2042509) | human gut metagenome | biome: human gut; feature: human-associated habitat; material: faeces... | reverse complement strand
ATGAAAATAGGAGTCCAAGAGAGTATGAACAAGCCTATCTTGCTGATTATCTAGGTTGGGGAGGTCTTGCCGATGTATTTGATGAAGAAAAGGAAGGTCAATGGCTTGATGCAAGAAACTTTTTAAAAGAAAATCTAACTGGGAAAGAATATAATAGGGCAAGAGAATCAACCTTAACAGCTTTTTATACGCCGAAAGTAGTTATAGACGCTATCTATGAAAGTCTTTCTAATCTTGGATTTGAAAAAGGAAATATATTAGAACCAAGTGCTGGGACAGGGAGATTTATAGGAAATCTACCTGAAGAAATGAAAGAGTCAAACTTTTATGGAGTTGAATTAGATAGCGTTAGTGGACAAATTGCCAAAGAACTTTACCCTAATGCCAATATACAAATAAAAGGATTTGAAGAAACCAATTTTTCTAATAACCTATTTGATGTGGCCATAGGAAATATTCCTTTTGGAGAATTTAAAGTAGTAGATCGTGAGTATGAAAGAAATAACTTTCTAATTCACGATTATTTTTTTGCTAAAACTTTAGATAAGGTTAGGGATGGAGGCATCATTGCCTTTATAACATCTTCAGGAACAATGGATAAAAAAAGTGAAGATGTTAGAAGATATATATCGGAAAGAGCAGAGTTCTTAGGAGCAATAAGACTACCAAATACTACATTTAAAGGGGTAGCTGGAACAGAAGTAACTTCAGATATAATCTTTTTAAAAAAGAGAGATAGGCTATTAAAGATAGATGAAGACTGGATAAAGCTAGACAAAGATGCAAAAGGACTAATATATAATAAATACTTTGTAGATAATCCTCAGATGGTAATAGGGACTATGGAAGAAATACCGTCAAGATTTGGGACAAGCCTTGCATGTATTGAAAATAAAGATATTTCTTTAGAAGAAGGACTAAAAAAAGCTATTAAAAATATTCAAGGTAGGTATGAAAAAGCTCAAATAAATGATGATTTAGGAGAAGAAACAATACCAGCTGATGATAGTGTTAAAAACTATTCTTTTGCTTTAGTGGATGATGAAATATATTTTAGAGAAAATTCAATTATGCAAAGAATATCCTTAAACCAAAAGGATAAAGATAAGGTAAAAGAATATTTAAGATTAAATGAAAGTCTAAGGAAAGTTATAACCTATCAAAGAGAAGACTATTCAGATGAAGAGATAAAAAAAGAACAAGAAAATCTAAATAAATTCTACGATGATTTCAATAGCAAACATGGAAGACTAAATTCAAAAACCAATAAAAAGTTATTTAGAGAAGATGCCAATTTTTCTTTAATTTCAACTTTGGAAAAATTAGATAAAGAAGGCAACTTTATAGGAAAATCTGACATCTTTAACAAGAGAACTATAAAAAAAGCTGTAATAATAGATCATACAGATAGGGCAATAGATGCTCTGGTACTCTCTATTAGTCAAAAAGGTAAAATAAATTTTGATTATATGGAAGAATTGACAGGAAAAACAAGAGATAAATTAATAGAAGAATTAAAGGGAGAAATATTTTTAAATTTAGATTCCTTTGAACCTAATGATATAAATCCATTTAAGTCTGCTAATGAGCTAGGAGATTTTTCAAGACCTTACGTAAGTGCTGATGAATACTTGTCAGGAAATATAAGAGATAAAATTGAAGTTGTAGACTCTTATATTAAAAACATCGAAAAAGAGTTAGGAAAGGAAGAAAATCTAGAGGATAGTAAACTCTTAAAAAAAGAATTAGAAGAGTTACATTTTCAAAAAGCAAAGCTAGTGGAAGTAATGCCTAAAGCACTAGATGCAAGTGAGATTACAGTTAGAATGGGTGCAACATGGATACCGGAACAAGATTACAAAAAATTTATGTTTGATTTGTTGAAAACACCAGTTTCATCAAGGTGGAATATAGATATTAAGTATTCTGACTTTACAGGAGAATATAGAGTTGAAGGAAAAAGCTCTGATAGGGACAATGACCTTGCTTCTTTTACCTATGGTACAAATAGGGTAAATGCCTACAAATTGATAGAAGATACTTTAAATTTAAGAGATACTAAGGTATTTGACCAAGTAGAAGACAGTGATGGAAAGAAAAAATCTGTGCTTAATCAAAAAGAAACAATGCTTGCAAGAAGTAAGCAAGAGATGATAAAAGAAGAATTTAAAAGCTGGATATTTGATGATGTGGAAAGAAGAAATAGATTAGTAGAAGATTATAACGAAAGATTCAATTCCATAAGACAAAGGGAATATGATGGATCTAATCTTACTTTTGAAGGAATGAATCCTGAAATAGAATTAAGAGCACATCAAAAAGATGCCATAGCAAGAGGTTTGTTTGGTGGAAATACTTTACTTGCCCATGAAGTAGGAGCAGGAAAAACCTTTGAAATGATAGGTATAGCCATGGAGTCAAAAAGACTTGGTATGAGTAATAAGTCAATGTTTGTTGTTCCTAATCACATCGTAGAGCAATTTGGAAGAGAATTTAATGAACTTTATCCAGGAGCTAATGTATTATGTGCCACAGAAAAAGACTTCACACCAGATAGACGAAAAAGATTTTGCAGTCGTATTGCTACAGGAAGTTTTGATGCCGTGATTATAGGACATAGTCAATTTGAAAAAATTCCTATATCAAAAGAAAGACAAGAATATGAATTGCAAGGTCAAATTGATGAAATCATTGACTATATAGATGAATATAAAAGAGAAAGGGATCAAAGATTTACTGTAAAGCAATTAGAAAAAACAAAGAAAAAATTAGAGACAAAGTTAGAAAAACTAAATGCTAATTATAAGAAAGATGACGTTGTAACCTTTGAAGAACTGGGAGTAGATAAGTTATTTGTAGATGAAGCCCATGCCTACAAAAACCTCTATCTATTTTCTAAAATGAGGAATGTAGCAGGAATTACTTCTACAGATTCACAAAAATCATCAGATATGCTTATGAAATGCCGCTATATGGATGAAATAACTAATAATAAAGGATTAGTATTTGCCACAGGTACACCAGTAAGTAACAGTATGGCTGAACTTTATACCATGCAGAGATATTTACAGTATGATGAATTAAAAAAGATGAAATTGCAACATTTCGATTCTTGGGCATCTACTTTTGGAGAAACAATAACGGCAATAGAATTAAATCCTGAGGGTAATGGTTATAGGAGCAAAACCAGATTTGCAAAATTTTATAATCTTCCTGAACTTATGAATACTGTAAAAGGATTTATGGATATTAAAACAGCTGATGTTTTAAATCTTCCTACACCAATTGCCCATTATGAAACTATAAAAACAAAGCCTACCGAAGAACAAAAAGAAATTCTTGAAACTTTTTCCGAGAGAGCAGATAAGGTTCGTGATAAGCAGGTAGATGCAAGTGTTGATAATATGCTTTTGATTACAAATGACGGAAAGAAAATGGCACTTGACCAAAGGTTAATCAATCCTTTACTTTCTGATGATCCTAATAGTAAGGTGAATACCTGTATAAAAAATGTATTTAGCATTTGGGATAAATATAAAGATAAAAAATCTGCTCAATTAATATTTTGTGATATGTCTACACCAAGTAATGATTTTAATATCTATGATGATATTAAAACAAAACTTATAGATATGGGAGTACCTGAAAATGAAATAGAATTTATTCATAAGGCAAAAAACAATATGGAAAAAGACGCTATCTTTGATAAGGTAAGAAAGGGAGAAATAAGAGTCTTGCTTGGTTCAACACAGAAAATGGGAGCAGGTACTAATGCCCAAGACAAACTAATTGCAATTCACGATCTTGATATACCATGGAGACCTGCTGATCTTTCTCAAAGGGCAGGCAGGATTGTGAGGCAGGGAAATGAGAATAAGGAAGTCCATATATTTAGATATGTAACAGAAAATACTTTTGATGCCTACCTATTCCAAACCTTAGAGAATAAACAAAAATATATTTCCCAAATTATGACGTCAAAGACTCCTGTAAGAGTTGCAGAAGATGTAGACGAAGCCACATTAAACTATGCCGAAATCAAAGCTCTTGCAACAGGAAATCCATTAATAAAGGAGAAGATGGACCTTGATGTTGAAGTTTCTAAACTTAAAATGCTAGAGTCCAATTTTAAATCAAATCTTTACAAGCTGGAAGATAAAGTAGTTAAATTTTATCCAAAGGAAATAGAAAGATTAAAAGAAAGGATAGAGAACTTAAAGGAAGATATTAAAAATGTTGAGCCTTATAGAGAAGTAGATAAAAATTTAAAAGAAGATAATAAATTTACCTCTCTAATTATTGACGGAAAGAAGTATATAGATAAGAAAATAGCTGGAGAGTTTTTGTTGAACAAAATTAAGGGAGTTAAAATATATAGGGAAATGGATAAAGATGGAGAAAAAATAGGTGAATATAGAAATTTTGGCTTATCCATAAAATACGATTCTTTTTTCAATAAATATAACTTTATATTAAAAGGTAAGGGAGAATATAGAGGAGAGTTTGGAACGGATGAAATAGGTAATATAACAAGAATGGATAATGTATTAGATAAATTACCAGAAAGATTAGAAAATACAATTTCAAAACTAAAAGATACAGAAGAGCAATTTCAAACAGCTAAAATTGAAATACAAAAGACATTTCCACAAGCTGAACTTTTAAGGGATAAGACACTAAGACTTGCAGAAGTAAATAATTTACTAGATATGGGAAAAAGTGAAGATATAAGCCAAGATAATCCATTACTAGAAGAAGTAAAGGAAGAATTGATAGACTTCCTTAACAGAGAATATGATGAAGAAAACAGGTTAGAGGACTTTGATACTATATTTCCTGACTTAACAGATATAGGAATAGCTTATACAACTACACCAGATGAAAAACATGAAATACAAGTAAGTTTAGATTTAATAAATTACAAGATGAACACCTATGTAGATAAGAACCTAATTGACAGCTTTCAATACACCTATGATCCCTTAGATGCAAGTGATTTAAAAGAGCTAGTACAGATAAAGACATCTATTGGCTTTTGGGATTTTAGTGAGCTTGTATCAGTAAATGAAGAAAAACTGAGAGAAGTAATGGGATTTGAAATAGATGATGATGGCAACTTCTATGACCCATTATCTAAAGATATGGATTTAGATGGAATAATAGATAGAAATGATGCTGACTTTAGAGATAGTAAAGTGCAGGAAATAGGAGATTTTGAAAGGAAAGAAAAAACATCTATTATGGATAAATTAAAGGAATATAAGGGGAATTTAGCAGTAAATAATAATATAAAAGAAATAAATAATAGTGAACCATGTGGCAGATAAAACTTTAAATGAGATTATTAGAGGACAAAGAATATGGAATTTGATAGAGATAGATTTAATGAATTTATTCGAGAAAATTTTTCTTTTGATGGTGCTACTCAGAGAATAATCAACAATATAGTTGAATATGGAATTAAAAATTTTGCCGATTCAGAAGATAAATTAGTTGAATTTATTCAGACTACAATTGATGATCCAACAGTTGAAGAAATAAAACAATTTATTATTAGTGATGGAAAGGAAGAAGAAATAAAAGATTTAACAGATAAGAAAGATAAAAATAGAAATGGAGGAATAAAAATGAATATAAAAAAGGGAAATGTAATTGAAACTGAATTTGGAGACACTATGGTATTGGATGTGAAAGATAATCAAGCTACCTTATTTGACGGGAAGCAATTTATTTTAGCCACAGGAGTAGAGTTTAACAAAGAAAGTGGAAAGTATGAATGGGATTCTGTTAGATACGCAAGTGATATAAAAACAATAGCAAATATGGAAAATACAAATTTTGAAAGCATGAAAAGTACAATAGATTTTTTAGCAGAATATAATCATAAAGAATTTGTAAAAGGTATTATATCTCTTGAAACAGGAGTAGAAAATGAAAATGTTCTTAATAATGCTTATGATAATTATATGAACGATTCAGTTATGGGTCTTATTGATGAAAAGTTTATTGAATATATAGACGAAGAAGAGTTAAAAGAAAACTTAGAAGCTAATCAAGAACAAGGAGATAAAGAAATGAAAGATATAGATAATAAAGAAAAGGATACATTAAATATAGATGGAAATATAGCAACTGATATAGAAATTAAAGATTTAAAATCAAAAGATGGGAGGGACTTTAAAGTAGCCTCCTTTTCTATTGCTGAAAATGACAAGGAAGGAAATGCAAAATTCATCAGCTGCTACGCCTATAATGACAAAATCAATCAAGTAAAAAATTTGAAAAAAGGAGATTTTGTACACCTATTTGGCAAAGAAAAGAAAAGTATGGGAAAGGATAATAAGGAATACACAAGTCTAAAAGTATACTCTGCAAAGTTATTAAAAGCTAAAGAGCATACTAAAGCAAAAGCATCAACAATAGGGAAATTAAAGGAATTTAAGACTAAAGGGAATATGAAAGTGGATGAAAAGAAGAAAAAGGATAATAGCATAGAAAGGTAAAAGATTATAGGGGGCAGGTTTTAGTCTGCCTCCTGTATTTTTTTATTGGTTGTCTTTAAGGGAAAATGATGGGTCATATTGAAAAATATCAGCCACATCCTATCAGGAGGGCTGACACACAAAACTTTTCACACTACCGGAGAAGCTGATACACCAGATCCTTACTTATATAATTCATTATAAATATACTTATCAGTATTATTTCTTAATTGAGTCAATTCATTTATCAAGATATTCTCGTTGGCGTAGTCATCCATAAGAATATCTTTTTTATTTTGGTATTCATCATATAATTTTGACAACTCTTTTATACTTGGATTTTTATATTCACACTTTTCTAAAGTATTTATTGCTTTTTCATATGCGATAATTTGAGGCTTATATTCACTATAAAAATCTTTATCATTTGGATTTTCTTTATAGGTTTTATAGATAACCTTATTCATTTTTATAGTGTTAATGTCTTCAATAGCTGCGTAAATTTCGCTCATAACTTTTTCAACATCTTTAATTTTATTTAGGATTTCTTGCCTATTAACAGCCTCTTCTTGGAGTTTATTTTCCAAATCCATACTAGATGATAGACCGTATTTTCTAAGCTGATTTAAGGTCTTCGCCATAGTATTCATATTATGTTTTCTAGCCCATATTTCATAACCTTTAGAAGATTTAACCTTTTCATTGCTTTCTATGTCTACTATATTATCAATTTTCTTATAAGATTTTTTAGCAGAATATGCTTCACTATTTTTGTAATTTTCATTTACCTTATTTTCAATTCTTTCTTTTATTTTCTCTTTTGTATAATCTTTTCCAAGAGTAGTTTCTCTCGCACGAATGAATCGCCCTTTTTCTCCTTGGGTTTTATGTCTGAAAGAAAGATATTTTCCGATTTTAATTTCATATCCATATTCTTCCATAAGCTTTAAGAAATTCTCATAGCTATTTGCTTTATTAATAGCATGATCGATAGAAATTTGAAGTTTATGTTTCCAGGATTTTCCTTTCTTAAATTCAATATATTCTTTGTAGGATTTACCATTGGTTTTATACTTTTCCTTAAATTTTACATAATCTTCATCTATAACTGATAGCTTATACTTTCTACATAAATCATCACTATGATTTCTAATTTGGTGGTAAGTTTTTTTGTTACTTTGATATGCTTTACCAGTTTCAAAAGAAACATTATTAAATAGTATATGGTTGTGAATATGCCCCTTATCTATATGGGTAGTAAGAACATATTCATACTTTCCTTTTAAGATTTTATCGCATAGTTCTAAACCTATTTGATGAGCCTCTTCAGCAGTAGTTTCTCCGGGGAAAAAAGATTGAATTAAATGTCTTGCCAAAACTTTTGCTTTAGAATTACATTCTATTTTTGTTTGTTCAAATTCTAAATGAGCAGTTATAGGGTTACAGTTTAGGGAGGAAATTAGAATTTTTCCATCTGTTTTATCACTATTCATAATATAATCAAGTGCTATTTTTAAAGTGGATTTTATAGGATGAATTTTAGTAATTGCCATTATTCTTTCTCAGTATTTATGCTATTAGAATTAGTAAGAGAGTATATTTTTTTACGCATAGAGAAAATATCTTTTGCTTGATTTTCTAATAAGCTTTTTAAATCTTCTACATCATCTTTATATATAATTGATGTAGTATTTACTCTTTTAGCAATTTGATTTATATTATTTGAAGTACGACTTATATTTGTTGACATTTCACGAAAGACATCCATATCTAATACATAAATATCTTTTTCTAAAATACATTTCATAATAAATTGCCTAAGAGTTTTACACTTAGATGCTTTATATTTTTCATTTAGCAATTCTAACTCCTCATCAGATAACATTAAATAGATTCCGTTATTTCTAAATCTACTTGTCATAATTTAACCTCCTCGTATATTGTAGTTGTAATAATAAATACTACATTTTGTTCTCAATCCCTCTTTATTATGTGATAATAATTATATAGATAGAGCTCGTAGTAAACTTCCTTGAAGCTCCTCTTCCTAATAAATTTATTAATCGAAATAAAAAAGAAAAACCTGTAAATTCAAGTAGGATTACTTGACTTACAGGTTTAATTTATTCTATATATTTCGTCTGGAAATCTCCTGATTTAATTTTTTATTGCTTATATTTTATCATTTTTTGATATAATATTCAAGTTTACGTTGAAGCTATTATAAGCGTTTGTTGCTGAATTTAATTATTATAAATTTAGGGGTTTGGGGATATTCCCCAACAAGTAAAATGGAAAAAATAAGCGATATAATCGTAGTATTCTTATTTCATTTTTAGTAAGTGCATATGCACTTACTGTGCTTGCTCATATACTAATAGCTCATATACTAATAGTATAAGTGAAGTTAATAAACAATATATGACAAATCTAGAGGAATATTCTAAAAATTACTTTTAAATAAGGATTTTTATAAGTATAATGAAATAGTGTAAATATTAAGGAAATCATATTCTAAGTTCTTGAATTTCGTATTTACTAAATTTGGATGTAATTATTTTTATTTTGAGGGAGGGGTAATCTATTCTACACAGGGAATTTGCAGAGGAAAATTATTTAGAAGCTATATATATTTTATCTTTGGAAAAAGAGGAAGTAAGAAATATGGATCTTGCTAATTACTTAGAATATAAAAGACCTACTGTTACAAGAATGCTAAAAAAACTTGAAAATAAAGGGCTGATTATTTATGGTGAAGATAAAATAATTCGTTTAACAGAGGAGTCAAAAATATTTTGCGAAAAAATGTATACAAGGCATAAATATTTGACGGACGTATTTATAAGACTTGGAATAGATGCAAAAAATGCTGAAGACGAAGCTTGTCTTATAGAGCATGTTATTTCTGATGAAACTTTTGAAAAATTAAAAAAACATTTCGATTATAATTTATAGTAAATAGCATAGATGACTCGCATAATGAGATGTCTATGCTATTTTTATTTTTAAAATTATATTTTTAAAAACATCTCAAAGCTATTGATAAAAGCTATCAAATGGTATATAATAATTTTGAGTTAGCCAATACTAACAGAAAATAAATAAAAAGGTGAATTTATGTCAAAAAACTTTGAAATACTAAATAAAGAAATTAATGAAAATAATATAATAGCAAATCTTTTTATATTCCCATTTGCTGGTGGCGGGGTGTCTGCCTTTAGAAAATGGAAAGATGAATTTGAAGATATAAAATTACTTGTTGCCCAGTATCCAGGAAGAGAAAACAGGTTTTCTGAAAAGGCTATAAGTGACATTAACATCTTAGTGGATAATTTATTTGAAGATATGAAAGAAAATTTTAATTTTAGAAAACCTTATTATTTATTTGGACACAGTATGGGAACAAAAATAGTTTATGAACTTGCATTAAGAATTAAAAATTCGGATTACATAAATCCAAGAGGAATAATAATATCAGGAGGACGAGCACCATTATATAAAGAACCTCATCCAATTTATCATCTTGATGATGACGGATTTATAGAAGGCTTAAGAAGATATGAAGGAACACCAAAAGAAATTTTAGACAATAAGGATTTAATTTCTATTTTCTTGCCAACACTTAGGGCAGATTTTGTAATAGATGAAGACTATCAAGACACAAAATTTGAGAAATTAGAATCACCTATACTAGGTCTTATGGGAGATAAAGATCAAGAAATGACTTTAGATGAACTTATAAAATGGCAAGATTATACCACAAAAGAATTCACTTATAGATATATCGATGGCAAGCATATGTTTGTCAATACATCTCCTGAAAGTGTCATTGAAGAGATAAAAGAGTTTATAAAAGTAAATGAAAATTGAAGAATATGAAATAAGAAAAATTAATGATTTTCTTACTTTAGAAGATTTAAAAGATAAATTAGCTAGTAATAATTTAATACTAATTAAGGCTTATACAGATAAATTATTAGAAGAAAAATTACTTCCTTATTTAACTAAAGAGGAGATAATAAAATCAGAAGATTATAAATCAGAGATAGCAAAAATTAATTATCTAGCATCAAGGGCAATACTTAATTTGACCTTAAAAGGTTTACTCGAAAAAGGAATTAATGATTTAAGAGTCAAGAGGGATAAAAACAATAAGCCTTATGTAGAAAACACTCTAGGATTAAAGTTTAACATATCCCATACAGAAGACTTGGTCTTGTTAGCTTTTTCTAAAATAGAAGTAGGAATAGATGTTGAAAAAATAAATTATCAATTTGAGTTTAAGGATATATTAGAAAATTGTTTTACTAAAGATGAAATTATAAATATAGATAATAACACAATCAGTTTCTATAGATATTGGACTGCAAAAGAAGCCTATCTTAAATGTGATGGTATTGGTCTTGTAAGGAATTTGAAAGAAATTGAAATAATTTCTTATGGAAATAAAGTTATAGAAATTAGCGATAATAAAAACAATATAATAAGTAGATTACAGCCATTAAATTATGATGGCAAATATGTCGGGGCAATATGCTCGGAGGAAAATTAATGAACATTGAATTAAAAGAAAAATTAGAAAAATTTTATGATGAACAAGTGTGGCCGCATATAACCTTAGGAGAATTTATTGAAGATTGTGCTAAAAAATATGGGGATAAAATTGCCTTAGTAGATGGAGATGTTGAACTTTCATATCAAGAATTAAATAGAAAAGCTTGCCATTATGCCAATGGTTTATTGAAAGCTGGATTTAAAAAGGGAGATAGAATCGTTCTTCAACTTCCTAATTGTCACGAATTTGTTATTATCCTTTTTGCCATGTTTAAGATTGGTGTGATTCCAGTATTATCACTTCCAGCTCATAGGAAAAATGAAATAAAGGGAATATTAGAAAAATCAGGGGCAATAGCATATATAGCTAAGGATAAATATCTTGGTTTTTCATATGTTGATATGATTAGAGAAGTAAGAGAAGAATTAAATATAGATTTTGAAGTTTATATTCTTGGAGATAATCAAGGATATAAAAATTTTTACAATCTTGATGATAAAGATTATTTATCTCAACAAATAGAGATCAATTATAAAGAGATAGGATTATTACTTTTATCAGGAGGCACAACTGGTATACCCAAATTGATACCAAGGAGACATTGCGATTATATCTATGTAGCAAAAGAAACTGCAAAGAGATGTAAAATGGATCAAGACAGTATTTATCTGGCTTCTCTTCCTATTGCTCACAACTTTCCTTTATGTTGCCCAGGTATATTAGGGACATTTTTTATAGGCGGCAAAGTTGTTTTATGCCCAGTAACAAGTCCAGATGAAATCTTGCCTTTAATTGAGGAAGAGGAGGTTACGATAACGGGCTTAGTTCCTGCTATGGCAAATATATGTATAGATTTTATAAAGGAAGATGATTACGACATATCTTCATTAAAGGTTCTTCAAGTTGGAGGATCAGTTTTAGAAGAAAAACTTGCTGAAAAGATAGAAAAAGAATTTGGTTGCAAACTACAACAAATTTTTGGAATAGCTGAAGGTCTGATTATGACAACTTCTTTAGATGATGATAGTAAAACTATATTTACAACTCAAGGGAAGCCTATAAGTGAGTTTGATGAATTGTTAATAGTTGATGAAGATGGAGAAGAGGTCAAAGATGAAGAGTATGGAGAACTTATAGTTAGAGGCTCTTACACAATTTATGGCTATTATAAGCTCCCAGAAGTAAATAAAAGATGTATAGACAAAGATTTATATTTCAAAACTGGAGATAAGGCAAGGAAACTAAAAGATGGGAATTATCAGGTAGTTGGAAGAATTTCAGAAACAATAAATAGGGCTGGAGAAAAAATCACCCCTTCTGAAATTGAAGATATTTTACTATCTAATGAAAATATAGGAGATGTTCAAGTTGTAGGAGTGCCTGATGAACTTTTGGGAGAAAAAATAGGAGTATTCATATTAAAAGATGAGAAGGACGAACTCTCATTAGAAGATATCAGGACATTTCTAGCAAATAAGAATGTAGCGGAATTTAAATTGCCAGATTCTATAAAATATATAGATTCATGGCCGCTAACTGCTTTGGGAAAAATTGATAGAAATAAATTAAAAAGAATAGAGTGAAAGGAGTAGAACATGGAATTTGATGCGAGAAAAGAAATTAAACTAATAATTGAAAAATGGTTAAAAGATACCTTGAAGAAATCAGACATAAAAGAAAATGACAATTTAATAGAAAAAGGCTTAAGTTCCATGCAAGTAATGCAACTTTCAGGAATTCTTAAAAAAGAAGGAATTAGAATTTCCTTCGCAAAGCTCATTGAGAAGCCTACACTTAATTCATGGTTTGACCTAGTAGATAATTCAAAAATTATTAAGAAACCTTCAAAAGATAATAAAAAATCAAATGATGGTAAAGATTCATTCAATCTTACAGATGTTCAATATTCTTATTTTATAGGCAGAAGTGATGATCAAACTCTAGGTGGAGTGGGTTGTCATGCCTATATTGAAATAGACGGAGAAGAAATGGATTGTAAAAGATTGAATGATGCATGGAATAAACTTCAATATAGACATCCAATGCTCAGAGCAAGATTCACAGAAGATGGAAAACAAGAAATATTAGATAAACCTTTTAGCGAAGAAATTGAAGTTTTTGATTTATCTAATTTAGATGATGAAGAAAACAAAATTAGACTAGACGAAATACGAGAAAATTTATCGCATAGAAAACTCAGAGTAGAAATGGGAGAAGTCGCAGGATTAAAACTTGCAAATCTATCACAGAATAGAAATAAAATTTTCTTTGATTTAGATTTACTTGTTGCCGATGTCATGAGTATGAGTATTCTTTTGAAAGAATTAGGAGAATTGTATTTAGGAAAAGAATTAGACAATCTAAACAATTATACCTTTAAAGACTATATAAACAATCTTGAAGTAGACTCTGAAATTTATAAAAAAGACCAAGAGTTTTGGAAAGAAAAAATAGACTCATTTGAAATAGAAAGACCTAATTTACCATTAAGAAAAGATCCTGAACAAATCAAAGAAACAAGATTTACTAGAAGAAAACGAGTTATTGAAAAAGATAAGTGGAGCAAAATAAAAGAGCTTGCAGAAAGCTATAAATCTACGCCATCAATGGTTTTATTAACTGCGTATGCTTTAATTCTAGAAAGATGGACTAACCAAGATAAGTTTTTTATAAACTTACCATTATTTAATAGAGATCTTTCAAACGAAAACATGAAAGATATGGTGGCAGACTTTACAAATATCTTATTAGTAGAGCATGAAAGAAAAAATGATACTTCTTTCCTAGAAACTTTGAATAGAATAAGCAAAACCTTTATAGAAAATGCCAGCCATTCATCTTATAGTGGAGTTAAAGTTCAAAGGGATATATCAAAGTCGCAGGGTTCAAGCCTTAATGTAGCACCTGTAGTTTTTGCATGCAACATAGACTATCCACTAGAAACTGAAACTTCAAGTAAAGCTTTGGGCAAAATTACATATATGGTATCACAAACTCCAGGAGTATGGTTAGATTTCCAATCTTATATAAAAGATGGAGATTTAGTATTATGCTGGGACAGTGTAGATGAACTTTTCCCTGAAAAAATGTTAGATGACATGTTAAATTCTTTAGAAGAAAAACTTTTAATACTAACAGAAAAAGAAAATTGGGAAGGCAAATTTGATGTACTATCAGAAAATCAAAAATTAGCAAGAGAAAAAGAGCTTCAATCAATTCTTCCATTAAACTTTCCTGATGAGAGATTATATGATGGATTTATAAAAAATGTAAAAGAAAATCCAGAAAAAATTGCAATTATAGATTCAGAAACTAAAGAAGAAATATCTTATATAGACTTATATGAAAAATCCTTAAAAATAGCTGGATTTTTAAAGGAAAATGGAATAAAGAAGGGAGAATATGTAGGTATTACTCTTCCAAGATCAAGCAAACAAATTTATGCTATATTTGGAATACTTTTTTCTGGAGCGGCATATGTTGCTGTTGGAATAAATCAACCTAGCGAAAGACGAAGTAAAATATACGAACAAATTGGCATAAAGTTTGTCATCAGTGACAATAAAACAATAGAAAATTACAAACTAGATACGGGAGAAGTTTTTTTAATTGACTTAGACAAAGCTATAGACAAATCCTTAGGTCTTGATAAGCCTATAGAAGTAAGCCCTTTTGACTCAGCCTATATAATAATGACATCAGGTACTACAGGAGTGCCAAAGGGTGTTGAGATCATGAACACAAGTGCCATTAATACTATTAATGATTTAAATGAAAAATATTCTATTAATTCAAACGATACGTTACTTATGGTGTCAGCAATAGACTTTGACCTATCAGTATATGATATTTTTGGAATACTTGGTGTAGGTGGAACTCTAATAACAACTAATGAAGATAATTATCGTAATCCTGATGAATGGATTAGAATTATTGAAAAATATAATGTAAGTGTGTGGGACTCTGTACCTATACTTTTTGACATGCTCGTAACTATGGCAGAGGGTGAAAAGAAAAACTTACCACTTAGAATTGTTATGTTATCAGGAGATTGGATATCAAAAGACTTACCAGGAAGATTTTATAATATAAGCGAAAAAGAAAATTCTATAGTTGTTGCTATGGGTGGAGCAACAGAAGCATCTATCTGGTCAAATTATTTAAATGTACCAAGGGAAATACCAAAAGAGTGGTTATCAATTCCATATGGAAGACCACTTAAAAACCAAGTCTATAGGGTAGTAGATGAATTAGGTAGAATATGCCCTAATTATGTTAAGGGAGAACTTTTAATTGGTGGGGTAGGTGTCGCTAAATGTTATCATGGAGATGAAGACCTAACTAATAATAAGTATTTTGAAGAAGATGGGATTAGGTGGTATAGAACTGGAGATAATGGAAGATCTTGGAATGATGGTACTATTGAATTTCTTGGAAGAAAAGACACTCAAGTAAAAATTAAAGGTCATAGAATTGAACTTGGGGAAATCGAAGATGCTATAAGTAAATTTGATGGTGTTAAAAAAGTAGTAGTTGATTTTATAGAAAAAGTAAACAGCAAAAATCTAGTAGCCTTTGTAAAAATTGACAAGGATTCTGATAACTTTAATATTAATAAATGTTTAGAAAAAATAGACACTTCTTTTATTGAGGAAGTAGAAGAAATCTGTTATGAGGATATAGAGGCACAAAATGAAAAAATAAATAATCTGGTTGCCAAAACTATTATAAATGTCTTTAAAAGCTTTGAACTTGATTTAGTAAATAATAGCTACTCAATTGTTGATATTTATAATAAAATTAAGGATTCAAAAAGAAATAGATTTATAATTGAAAATTGGATAAATAAACTTTTATCTTTAAAATATTTAGAATTTAAGAATGAAAAATATTCATTAAGAGAAGATGAGATTTTCATAAATGAAGATAGTTGCAATAATGAAATAGGCAATTATTTAAAGGATTTAGAATTGGAGCTTATAAAGATTTTGTCGGGAGAAAATGATCCTATAGAAGCCTTTTATTCGGATTCAAATAAATCCTATATGTCAAAATTTGCAGAAGAACTTTTAGGATATAAAGAATCAATTAATAGCATTATAAATTCAATAAAGGCTTATGCAAGATTAAATAATAAGAAAAATATAAAAATCTTAGAATATGGAACTAGAAATAGCGAACTAACTACTACTATTTTTAAAGAGATTGAAGAATTTGTTAGTGATTATATTTATGTTGATAGTTCTATCTACTTTAGAAATAATCTATTTGACTTGGAGAGTGATAGTAAATTTAAATATGTTTGCATAAATGATAACTTAGGAACTTCTTTAGATGAAGATGATTTCGATATTGTTATAGCTATAAACTCGATTCACAGAAGTAATGACAAAAAGACTCTTATAGAAGAAATGCTAAAAGTGTTGAAAGTCAAAGGACTTATTATTGGTAATGAATTAAAAAATAATAACCTACTACCTATAATTACAGCAGATATAATAAATGAGCAGCCATTTAACGAAGTAAGACCAGCTGATTTTGACAATTATGATTGTGAAGTCCTCTATATAAACAGTGAAAAAAGGACAGAATGCTCTAATTTTATAACTTTTACAATAGCTAACTTAAAAGAAAACAAGTATACCTTTGAAAAATTAAGAAGTTATTTATCACATGAAATACCAAGCTATATGATTCCTACTAATTTCTATCAAGTAGATGAAGTTCCATTAAATAAAAATGGAAAAGTTGATAGGAAGAAATTGAAAAATAAAATTATTAAGAATCAAACAAAAAATATGGATTATAGTAAAAAGATTGTGTATCCAAGCACTGATTTAGAAAAAAAGATGTTAAGAGTTTGGGTTAAATGCTTGGGAAATAAAAATATTAGTGTTTATGATAACTTCTTTTCTTTAGGAGGAGATTCGTTAATTGGATCTAGAATAATCAATGAATTAAAGAAAGATAGTATTAATATATCTGTTGCAGAACTTTATGAATTTGAAACGATATCTGAATGTGCTAAATATATAACAAATAGAGATAATGGGCAAAAAAATCCAGTTGAGGTTGGTGAGATTGAATGAGCAAAATTAAAGTTATTGTTTGTGGGACAAAATTTGGACAATTTTATATAGAAGCATTGCATAGATACGATACTGGATTTAAATTGTCTGGCATTCTGTCTAATGGTAGTAACCAAAGTAAGGTTTGTTCAGATAAATATAATGTACCATTATATACAAATATTTCAGATATTCCTAAAGATATAAAGTTGGCTTTTGTAATTATTAGAAGCGATGTAATGGGAGGTTCAGGTACAGATGTAATAATTGAATTGTTAAAGAGAGGTATAAATGTTGTTGCAGAGCAACCTTTACATGTAAAAGATATACAAAAGTGTGTAAAAGAAGCATTAAAAAACAATGTACTCTTTAGAATTGCCAATATTTATAAAAATATGGAGACTATAAAATTATACAAAGAAAAAATAATAGAATTTATCCCTGATAGTGAAATTACAAACATAGAAGTAACTGTATCAAATCAAATAGTTTTTTCTTTAATAGAAGTATTGGAGGAAATATTCGGGGACGAATTAATGCTATTAAATTCTGATGAAATAAAATCAAATATGGATGACTCATCACTCATATGTAGGATAGGCTCTAAGTTATTATTACTAAAAATTTTAAATAGGGTAGATGCTTTTGATCCAGATAATACTATGCCTTATATGTTAAATATTAAAACATTTACAAATTATGGAACATTAGAGTTATATGAATTATTTGGACCCATAATATGGAAACCAATGGTAAAGGTGGCTCATAATTATTTCACAGCAAAAGAGGTAAATGTGACATTGCAGACCAATGTATGTTATATGGAAGAACTTTACTCAAATAACTCTTTTGAAGAAATATTTTCTAAATATTGGATTAACTCAATTAAATCTACAATAATCAACATAAAACAAGATTTTTCTAAAGGTGAGTATTTAAGTAAACAAGATAAACATTGTTACCAAAGAATGGTTGAAAATGGAGTTAAATGGAATGCAATTGGAAATATTATAGGATATCCTCATTTATCATTAATAAAAAGAGAAGATTCCAATATAACCTCACGTATAATAAAAACGTTTAATGTAGAAAGAGCGACTAACACTGGTGACATAAGTATTAAATTAAAGGAATGTAGTTTTCAAGAGATTAAACTTCAAAAAAGGATATTAGATATTGCTTGCCTTGAATCTGTTTATTATAACTTGTTTAAGATTAATAATTTTATAATTAATGAAGAAATAAAGATATCTAACATTTTTAAAATAATTGGAGGAGATTTAAAAAGAGAAAGAGTATTAAAAAGATGGCTTAAAATTCTTGAAAAAGAGAAATATATAGTGATATCGGAGGAATATATTAAATTCATAGTAAATATTAATGAAGATAAAATGTTATATAACTGGAAAAGAGCAAAAAAATTTTTAATACCACATTTTACTGATGAAGTTGTAGTCGATTATTATATGGATCATAGTAGAGAATTCATTAATATATTATCTGGAAATTTAAATCCTATGTTATTATTATTCCCTAATGGAGATGATAAAATAGCCGTTGAATTTTATAGACAAAATTCGATGGAAAAAATCTTGGCAAAAGAGATATCAAAGCATATTTGTGATTATGTAAAAAAAGCTAAAAGAAAGATACGTATATTAGAGATTGGAGCTGGAACTGGAGCTACGAGTGAGTATATATTTTCTAATAGCGATTTAACAAACAATAATTGCGAGTATATTTTTTCGGATGTAAGTCAATATTTTTTGAATAATGCTAAAAGAAAATATGCGTATGAATATATAAAATTCAAAAAAATAGATTTCAATAAAAGCTTTATGGAACAAAAAATCTTTAATAATAGTTTTGATATTGTTATTTCAGCTGGAGCCTTAAATAATTCTATTGACACAAAAGTTGTTGTCGAAAATATTTTTAATTTAGTAAAGAGTGGAGGGCTAATTTTAATAACAGAACCAGTAGGAGAGCATTATGAGATTGCTTTATCTCAGTCTTTTCTGATGAATATTCCAATAGATGAAAGGTATGAATCGAATATCACATTCCTTAATTTGAATCAGTGGGTGGATTTACTTTCTCAAACAGGATTTATCACAAACTATTGGCCTGATGAGACTAATCCTTTGTCAGGATTAAATAAATATTTATTTATGGTAAGAAAGGAGTAAATTGTGAGCAATATTGAACATAATAACTTGTCAGAATTAATTAGTAAGCTAAGAAATGAAGGAATATATTTGTTTGAAGAAAATGGTAAGTTAAAGTATAAATCAAATATTCATCATTTGAATAAACAAGTATTGAATTTACTGTCTAAAAACAAAGAAAGAATATTGCAAATTCTAAATATGGAGAATAAAATTTCTAGTTTAGTAAAATCACAATATGAAAATAGTTTTCCGCTTACAGAGATTCAATTAGCATACATTATGGGAAAGGGAGATTTTTATAAATATGGTAACACATCTTGTCATGTTTATATAGAGGTGGTTTATCCAAAATTAGATAGGAAAAAAGTTGAAAAGATTTGGGGAGATTTGGTTTTTAGACATGAAATGTTAAGAGTAGTGTTTGATTCATTGAACTACACACAAAAAATAACTAAAAATGCACATTTTACCTTATTTGATAACTGCAATGAAAACGAATCATATGTTATTAAAAATTTATCTCATAAAATTTATAAGAATGAAAAATATCCATTGTTTGACATAGCTTTATTACAGATAGGTGATCAATCAAAGTTAATTTTATCATTTGATATGATGATAGCGGATTGGAGAAGCATTTGGATATTAATTGAAGAATTTGAAACTTTATATTTTACAACAAAATCTTTATCAAAAATAGAATATTCATTTAAAGATTACGTAAATTCAGAAATTATTAGAAAGCAATTGCCAAAATATTATACCGATAAAAGCTATTGGATAGAAAAAATTGATGAATTATATTTAACTCCTGAAATTGAGAAACTTAGCTTGGAAACCGTCGAAAATAACGTAAGATTCACGAGGTATAAACATTCAATTGATAAAGAAAAATGGGAAAAAATTAAACTTAATGGACAAAAGTTTGGAATAACAGCTTCTTGTACGCTATTAACTATATATTCTTTAGTAATTTCACAGTATAGCACTAACAAGAAATTTGCAATAAATTGTACAGTTATGGATAGAGATAAATATGGCAAAACAACGGAAAACCTAGTAGGGGATTTTACTAATATTATGTTATTAGGTGTTGATTTTAGTAAAATAAATAGTTTTAAAGATTACTCAAAGTCGATACAAAATAACCTTGTCAGTGATTTAGAACATTCTTCTTTTTCAGGGATAGATGTATTGAGAGAAATAAGAAGGAATGGAAAGTACAGAAATAATATATATCCTTACGTTTTTACTAGTAGCATAGGTACTAACAGCAATAAAGGATTGACAATTGGTAAATATAACGGCAACGGTATTTCTCAAACACCTCAAGTATTTATAGATTGCCAAGTTACTGATTTTGATGGGAAATTATATATTAATTGGGATGTTAGAGATAATATATTTAAAAAGAATCTTCTTGAAGAAATGTTCAATTTATTTATCAACATAATAGAAGATCTTTTAGAAGAGGAAAACTGGGGTAAGTCTTATAATACTAAAAATTCTATCAATTTAAAGGACTCAGAAACAATAAATAAAGAAAATTATAATAACCTAGAGAACTTTGAAAAGAAGCTTGATATAGAAGCTGATATTCTATGTGAAGAATCTAGATTAATGAAGAAGATTTTAAAAGAAATTTGGTCTGATTTATTGGTAAAAAATATTGAAGAAACAGCAGACCTATTTATTAATGGTGCAGATTCTCTACTAATAGCTCAAGCATCTTCTAAATTTTTAAATGAGTTGATATCAAAAGATATAGACAATATATCTTTTGATATAGTTATGAAAGCCATGTTGAGTAACTCTTCAATAAATGAAATTGTAGAATATATAATTGAACGAGTGAATTTTAAGGAACAGACAGAAACGGAGGAAGTGCAATATAGTAAAAATAATATAGGGAAAGTTGAATTTTTAAGAAAAGGAAATTCAAGAGATTTGATTATTATTGTTCACTCAGGACTAGGAAGTGTAGATAGAATTAATCATTTTACTGATGAAATATTTAATTTGTCTAATCAAGATATATTAACAATAGAAATTGGAAATAAAGATAAATTTTTAACTTTAGATAATACTAATCTATATAAGTTATTAGGAGAAGAGTATTGTAAATTAATAAATAATTATAGATATGAAAGTATCCATCTTATTGGGCATTGCATAGGTGGAATGATATCTTGTGAGTTAGCTCGAGAACTATTAAAAACAGGGTTCAACGTGGATAAACTATCAGTAATTGATTCAATTTTTTCAACAAATTTAAATTATAAAGAAATAATAGAGGAGTTGTTATTTCTAAAAATGTTAGGAATAAATTTTCATGACATTTCATGTGTTAATTTTAAAGAATCTGAATTAAAGATATATATTGATTTTAACACACATAATAGCGAGAATTTTTTAATTAATAAGAAAATAGAACGTGCTTTAAAATCGCTTCAAAAAATAAGTCAAGAAGAAAGATTTGAAAAATATTTTAATTTAGATATAAAAAAGAACACAGAATTCTTTAAAATGTTCGAAATATTTAAAAAGTTTTCGCTGACATCTGCAAACAATATATCACCAATATTAACTGATATTGATTTATATTTAGCTGAGGATGAAAATGAGATTATTCCCAAAAAAAGAGAAGATATTATTAGGTTTTGGAATGATATATGTGTAGGAGAATTTAATGTTATTAACATAAGAGGAAATCATATTTCTTGTATAGAAAATAAAGAAAACGCGGTAGATTTAGCAAAGATGGTTTGTGGAGTTAAAAATGCTTGAATTGAAAGTATTTAGAAATAGAATAGCAAACAAAATATTTGAATTAGTTTTAACATTATTAATTGTGAGCGTTTTGTCATTTGTTTTAATGAAATTATCTCCCGTCGATCCAGCTACTGCATATGCTAAAAGACATATCGGAAGTCCATCACCTGAGCAAATTGAAGAAGTAAGATTAAGATTTGGTTTTGATAAACCTCTATATGAACAATATTTTAACTGGATCAAAAATCTTTTTTCTCTAGACTTAGGACAGTCTTTAAGTAATGGCAAACCAGTCTGGGATAATATAATGTTGGCTTTGCCAAAAACTTTATCTGTTGTTTTCTTTTCCGCAATATTACAGGTAGTTTTAGTATTATCTTTGGGATGCATTACTTTCTTATGGAAGAGCAAGATAATCAATAAGCTTATAAATCTTTTATGCCTTATTGGTGTTTCAATTCCTAGCTTTTATATTGCTATTATCTTACTTGATATATTTGCAGTAAAGTGGGATTTGCTATCAGTAGCAGGTAATATTGGCATTACAAACTATCTACTTCCTGCAATAACTTTAGGGATATTTGGGGCTTCTTTTTATTATCCACTATTTAAAGATGCTTTAGATAAAGAGAATGGTGAATATTATATTATGTTTTTTAGAGCAAATGGTCTAAAGGAATTTACTTTGTTCGTGAAACATATATTGCCAAACTCGATAGTAAAGTTAATTCCAAATTTCTTTCAGAGTATTGGACTTATGATTGCAAATGTGGCAATAGTTGAGGGAGTTTTTTCTATTCCAGGATTTGGATATTTGATTGTAAATTCTGTAATAAATCGTGATGCAACGATGATTCATGGGTTGGTTTTCTTTTTAGCATTATTTATTGCACTTGCTAATATAATATCAGATTTGATAAACGATCTTTTGATAAAGGAAAGGGGAGATTAATGAAAATAAACAAAAGGACATTATTTCCTTTCCTAGTGATTTTATTTATATTTTTTGGAAGTTTTTTTGCCCCTAATGATCCCTTAGAAGTTAATCTTCCCCTTAGATTTGCAAATCCAAGTTCTAAGTATCTTTTGGGAAATGATAGCATGGGCAGGTGCGTTTTATCGAGAATACTGTACGGGGGGAAAACTACATTATTTATGGTTATGACGGCATCAATTATTGTTTTTACTTTAGGTTTGCTTTTAGGTACACTAACGTCAAAAGTTACCATGAAAAAGAATGTAATAGTAGATTCGATTATTAATGCTGTAACGGCTATACCACCAATTGCTTATTTAATCATATTTATAGCATCTTGGGGAAATGGAATAAAAACTACATTAATCGCTTTGGTTGTTTCATATATATTGAGATTTTTAAGACTTGTTAGAACTCAAATAAATATTGAATATGATAAAGCTTATTGCACTTGTATGATTTCACTTGGTGCTTCAAAGACTAGGTTGGTTCTAGTTCATATACTACCAAATATATTATTAGATTTAGTTCATTATATTTGTCTGTCCTGTGCGGATATGATTTTAGCAATTACTGGTTTTTCATTTATAGGAATTGGACTTGGAGAAAATGTTGTGGAGTGGGGTTCTATGATTTTAGAAGCGAGAGATTCAATATTTATTAAGCCAGAACTCATAATTTACCCTATTTTTGCAGTTTTTATTACTACAATGTCTTTTAATATTATTGCAAAAGAAGCGAATAGTAAGGTGAAGATATGATTTTGGTTAATCAATTACAAGTTAAAGATAAAAAAGGAAACAATCTTTTAAATAATATTTCTCTTAGAATCCCTATGGGAAAAATTATTGGTCTCACTGGACCCAGTGGTGCTGGGAAGACTACATTAGTAAACACAATACTTGGGATTTTATCAGAGGATTTAAAAGTAAGTTCTGGAACTATTACTATAGATGATTTCGATATATTGGAAAAAGATAATATCAATAGCAACAATAGAAACATCGCTTTTATTCCTCAACTTCCCATGATTTCTTTTGACAAAAGAAAAAAGATAAAAAGTCAAATGGTTGAAACATATATTGCTAATCTTAATATAAATAAATCAGAAGCATTAAGTATAGCAAAAGATAAGCTCAAAAGCGTCAATCTTGAATATGAAAGAGTTTTAGATTCATATCCAACTGAACTTTCAGGAGGCATGATTCAGCGTGTGATATTAGCAATTTCTATGGGGCTAAATACTGATTATATAATTGCTGATGAACCAACATCAGCCTTAGATAATTATAACTCATCATTATTTTTTGAATTGATTAAAGCAAATTTCAAAGGCAAAGGAATTTTATTAATAACACACGATGCCGAAATTCTTAAAAAATATAGCGACTGCATCTATGTGATAGAAAATGGATGCCTTATAGAAAAGGGAAGTAGTGAAGATATATTTGAAAGCCCTAAAGAAGAATGGACAAGAAAATTTGTTATCTGTAGTCAGAAAATATTAGATTCTGGAGGTGAATGGAAATGGACGAAATAGCTATGAGTAATGTTAGCCTTTCTTTTGAAACAGTAAAAGGGACATTTAAAGCTCTAGATCAAATTTCCTTTTCACTAAAAAGGGGAGATAACTTAAGTTTAATTGGTGAAAGTGGATCTGGTAAAAGCACCATTGCAAAAGCATTAATAGGATTAGAAAGAATAGATGAAGGATCTATACTCTATGATTCTGTAGATATCTCAAAATTAAAATTAAAAAAAATAAGGAAATATAGAAAAAATATCCAGTCTGTTTTCCAGGATACATCTGGTACTTTAAATCCTGGTATAAGCACTTTTAAAAATTTGGAAGAAGGGCTTATTAATTTAACAAACTTGTCGAAAAAGGAAAGAAAGGAAAAGGTATTATTATTTTGCGAGGATTTACATTTAAAAAAGGAAATATTAGATGTGCCCGTTCACCAACTATCTGGAGGTGAGCAAAGAAGATTGTCGCTCATAAGAGCCCTTATGGTTAATCCTGATTTTTTAATACTAGATGAGGTTACAGCTGGGCTTGACTTACTGACGATTGAAAAAGTATTAAACTTACTTTTTTATTATCAATATAAGCATAGTATTTCTTATATTTTTATCACTCATGATATAAATCAAGCAAAACAGATTTCAGATTATATCATAGAAATAAAGAAAGGAAAAATATTTAGAGAAGGAAAATTGCAAAGGAGATAGAAATGATCAAACTTAGAAAAAATATGATGGTTTTATTGGCACTTGTATTTAGTTTTTCAATTTTACTAGGAGGTTGCCAAAAGAATCAAGAAAAAGCACAAGAAAATTCAAATGTAGCAAGTGAAAACACAAAAGATGAAAGCAAGAAGGTTTTAACCTTATGTACTGCTAAAGAACTGACAAACCTTACGACTTTAACAATGAATAAGGAAAATAATATGGCTTGTGGTTTAATTTACGAAACCCTAGTAGCTTATGAAAACGGTGAAATTGTACCAAAACTTGCTGAAAGCTTTGAATATAAAGATGATGGCAAAACTTTAGTCTTTAAATTAAAGGACGGGGTAAAGTTTTCAGATGGTGAAGATTTTAATGCTGATGCAGTAAAAAAGATATTAGATTTTGATAAGTCTAACCCTAATTTTGCAGGCATAAGGGCTGTTGCAGAGATAAAATCAACAGAAGTTATTGATGATAATACGATTGCTGTTCACTATGAAAATCCGTCTAAATTTTATATAAATGGCTTTTGTTTCCAAAATGTATTGGGGATGCCATCTCCAAAGTCATTTACTGAGGGAAACTTTGAGAAATTTAACAAAAATATAGGAACAGGTCCTTATGTATATGAAGAATTTAAATCTGGAGAATATACAAAATTTGTTAGAAATGAAAATTATCATGGGGAAAAACCTTATTATGATGAAGTTATTGTCAAATATATTCCCGATGCTTCCTCAAGACTTCAAGCCTTAAATAAGGGGGAAATAGATTTAATTTATGGATCAGATTTAATAAATTATGATGACTTCAAAAAAGGTTCTGAAATTAAGGATGTTACTGGAGAAGTCAACAAAAATAGGACTTTGACTAAGAATCTAATTTTAAATCCAAGTAAAAAAGAATTAGAAGATTTAAGAGTTCGCCAAGCAATTAATTATGCAATTAACAAAAAAGACATTGTCGACAGTTTAACATACTCATATGAAGATGTAGCTGAAACTTTATTCCCTAAAGATGTAGCTTATTGTGATGCAAATTATCCAACTAATTATAGTTATGCTCCTGAAAAGGCAAATAGCTTGCTAGATGAAGCGGGTTGGAAACTCAATAAAGATACAGGAATTAGAGAAAAGGACGGAAGTCCATTAAAGCTTCAATATGTTTACTGGTCTGATTTAGTACTTGCTAAGGAAACTGCACTTGCAATAAAGACACAATTAAAAGAAGTAGGTATAGATGTTGACCTAGTTGAAAAAGATCAAATGTCATGGTGGACAGATGGTATAAAGGGAGAATTCCATTTGACAACCTGGAATACAGAGGGTTCTTATACTGAACCTCATAAGTTCTTACAAGAATCAATCACCGAAATGGATCCACATTTGATGCCATTAAAAGCACTTTCTGATTCAAACATATATATTGATGCAATAAAGAAAGCTTCCACTTCTACAAATGAAGGGGAGATTAAAGATAATATACAAAAAGCTATAGTATATTCAAACGAAAACGCTATGGATTTGCCTCTTTCTTATTCAAAAGAAATGATTTTGTATAGAAATGACAAAATTGGTGGATATGACTTTACAAGTACACCTCAATTTTTCAATATTTACAGTGTAAAAGCTAAGACAAGTAAATAAGTTATAATATTTATGTAAGTCTCTTTAGAAATATTTCATTTCTAAAGAGACTATATTATAAAGGAAACATTAGCAATGAATAATATCGATATTATATTTTTACATGGCTCAATGCATGGAGCGTGGTGTTGGAATAATTTTGTTAATTACTTAAATGTTAAAGAACATAGAACATTTGCAATAGATTTTAAATGGGAAAATAGCAAAGAGATAGAAATAAAAGATTATATTGATATTTTAGACAGTACAGTAAAAAAATGTAATAACAAAGTTGTTTTGGTAGCCCATTCTATGGGAAGTTTAGTTGCTTTAAATTACGCGAAATTTAATTCAAATAAAGTCTATAAAATTATATTGATTTCACCTTTACCTATAAAAAATGTTTTAACATCAATGATGTTTATAGGGATAAAAATGCTTACAAAGTCGAGAGAAAACCTATTTTTTTCAGAAAATAGGGTAGATAATAAAGAATATTATATTAATAAACTGAGGAAAGATCCAATTAAAGCACAAATACAAGTTTTAAAAGGGTTTAAAACAAACAAAAGCATTACAAACATACCCTCACTGGTTTTAACATCTTGGAATGATAATTGTGTACCAGTTAAATTTTCAATTAGGACAGGGAAAAAATTAAAAAGTAAAATTATAGTTTTAAATGATATTTGTCATGATATGATGCTTGACAACGATTGGGAAATTGTGGCGAAAGAAATTTATGATTTTTTAATGACAAATTAAGGAAGGGGTTTTATGGAATTAATAAAACATTATGTAAGAAAAAGAAAAGGCTCATATTTTATATCCGTACTACTTGCCATAGTGGGAGTAGTTGCTGGGCTTTTTTCATATATATACATGGCAAAAATTATTGTAAATTTGATTAATGGTGCAAATGATATGAGTTTATATACTCCACTATGCATAAATATTTTGATAACATTTGTTATTAAAGAAGTGGCAGCAGGAATATCAACAAGTATTTCTCATACGGCAACCTTTAATTCATTAGGAGAAATTAGAAATGATATTTCCAAAAAATTATTTAAGATGCCACTGGGAGATGTTCTTTCAAGATCTTCAGGGGAATTTAAAAATATAATTGTTGAGCAAGTTGATTCTATGGAAACTTCACTTGCCCACCTAGTGCCAGAATTTACGGCAAATTTAGTAGGACCTATTCTATTGTTTATTTACATGTTTACCTTAGATTGGCGATTGACCTTGCTATCACTAATTCCATTTGTGGTGGGAATGTCTATTATGATGTCTGTTATGAATGCTCATTATAAGGAAATGTTTGGAAAGTCAGTTGCCATTGGTCAACATATGAATAATTCCATTGTTGAGTATATAAATGGGATAGAAGTAATAAAGACCTTTAATCAAAGCGAATCATCTTATAAAAAATATGCGGATAGCGTTTATGATAATGCAAGCTTTTATTATAACTGGATGGGTGAATCTATGAATAGGGTTGCCATAGGTAGATTACTTTCTCCTATGGGGATTATTACAATCATACCCTTTGGGATTTTATTTTATATAAAGGGAAGTATTGATTTAGGAAATTTAATTACCTTAATCGTTTTATCCTTTGCTACAGTTTCTAGTATTTTAAAAATCATGAACTATATGGACGATATGTCAAGAATATCAACTATAACTTCTGAAATAGGAAAGATTTTAGATTCAAGAGAGTTAGAAAATATTGACAAGGGAGAAAAAATAGAATCCTATAATATAGAACTTCAAGACGTAGACTTTTCTTACGATGGAAAAAAGAAAGTCATTGATAATCTTTCTATGGAAATAAAAGAATCTAATGTTTCAGCACTCGTTGGTCCTTCTGGGTCAGGTAAGTCCACAATAGCAAAACTTATTGCTGGATTTTGGAATGTAGATAAGGGATCTATTAAAATTGGCGGAGTAGAAACAAAAGATGTGTCGCTCGAAAACTTGTCTTCACTTATTTCTTTTGTATCCCAAGACAATTTCCTCTTTGATATGACTATAAAGGAAAATATTAGGCTTGGAAATAAGAATGCCTCTGACGAAGAAATTATAGATGTATGTAAAAAATCTGCCTGCCATGATTTTATTATGAATCTATCTAATGGTTATGATACAAGAGTTGGTGAAGGTGGAGGTCATCTATCTGGAGGAGAAAGACAAAGAATATCTATTGCTCGTGCCATGCTAAAGAATGCACCAATCGTAATTTTAGATGAAGCAACTTCTTATATAGATCCTGAAAATGAAGCTCTCATACAAAATGCCTTGGCAAATCTAGTTAAGGGTAAAACTTTAATCATAATCGCTCATAGGTTAAAGACAATTGTTGATGCCGATAGGATATTTGTTATTAAAGATGGCAAATTAAATTCTTATGGTACTCATGAAGAACTATTAAAGTCATCAGAGCTTTATAAGGAAATGTATGCTGCAAATTTAAGGGGTGATGAAAATGCTTAATGTGTTTAAAAAGATATGGAATTTTTCAAAAGAAGAACAGGTATATATTAAGAAATCCATTCTCGCTGGATTTTTGCACGCAGTATTTAATGCCCTTGAGTTTGGAGCAATTTACTATATGCTAGTAAATATATTTTCTAAAACTTTAGACTATAAGGCAATCTTTATTTGCCTTGGAATCTTAATAGTTTCCCTTGTTGGAAAGATAATGACACAAAAATCATCACAAATGGCACAAACACACGCTGGATATTTTATGGCAGCTCATAAGAGGATAGAAATAGGAGAAAAAATAAAAAGAGTTCCTATGGGTTTCTTTTCAAGCTTTTCACTAGGAAGATTAACTACTATTGCTACATCTTCACTTTCCCAAGCAGAAATGTGGGTGCCTATGCTTTTGGTTCTTGTACTTGGTGGAGTTTTAAATACTTTAGTCTTTGTCCTTGGAACTTTAATTTTTAATGTAAAGGTAGGACTTGTTGCAGTAGTGGGTGTAATAGTATTCTTTATAGTTACATCAATGATGGAGAAAAAATCATCAGCTAATGCAGACAAAATGACAGAAACACAAACAAGACTTACAAAAGAAGTATTAGCAACTTTACAAGGAATGCAGGTTATAAAATCATATAATCTTGGTGGAGAAAATAACAGAGCTTTGAGAAAGTCTATAAAAGATACTTCAAATATACTTTTAGATTTAGAAATATCTGTAGCACCTTACACAGTTATCCAAAGAATTGTAATGGGAATAACAACAGTAGCTATGGTCTATGTATCATTAAAATTAAATTTATCTGGTGAACTTCCACTTGCTGAAACAATTCTTATGATTATGGCATCATTTATTATCTTTGAAGGCTTAATCGGGGCAGGATCAAACATGGCAATCCTAAGAGCTTGCGAAAATGCCATAGATTCTGTAGGTTTTATCGACTCTATGCCTGATATGAGAGAAGGAAGTATTACAGAGCCTATAAAAAATCACAATATAGCATTTAAAAATATTTCTTTCTCTTATGATGACAGACCAATTTTAAAAAATGTATCAGCAGAGATAAAAGAAAATACTATGACTGCCATAGTTGGTCCATCTGGATCCGGTAAAACAACATTTTGTAATCTAATAGCAAGATTTTGGGATGTAAATTCTGGCGAGATTTTAATTGGTGGAAAAAATATAAAAGACTATAAGATAGAAAACTTAATGAATTCTATTTCCATGGTATTTCAAGATGTATACCTATTTGAAGATACAATTGAAAATAATATAAAATTTGGAAAACAAAATGCAAGCCATGAAGAAGTAGTTCAAGCTGCAAAAAAAGCAAGATGTCATGAATTTATAGAAGCTTTACCAGAAGGCTATGACACTATCATCGGAGAAGGTGGAGCAAGTCTATCAGGCGGAGAAAAACAAAGAATTTCCATAGCCAGAGCTATGCTAAAAGATGCGGACATCATAATCTTTGATGAAGCCACAGCAAGCATAGATCCAGAAAATGAAGATAAGCTTAAAGAAGCAATAGAATCATTAACAAAGAATAAGACAGTAATAATGATTGCCCATAGACTAAAGACAATTAGAAATGCTGACCAGATTTTAGTCTTAAAAGATGGAGAGATAGTAGAACGTGGAAATCATAAAGAACTGATTAAGAATGATGGACTTTATTCTGACCTTGTAAATGCAAAAGCTAAGGCGGAATCATGGAAATTAAATAATTGATAGGAAGAAAGATTTAAAGACTTTGAATAGGAAAATTTTTAATAGTAAGAGATTTAACTAAGAGAATGGAGGTAAAATATGCAAAAAAATATTATTAAAATAAATTTACCTTTTTTCTTTGGCTTACGCTGTTTACAAGCTAGATAACTCAGTTAAAAAATTAAATACAATTACTATTAGAAAGAGTTTCTTTCACTCTAGAGGACTAACCATGCCCAAGAGCAGGAGTCCTCCTTTTTTTGTCTGAAAACAT
>ENA-OPBO01000555-OPBO01000555.1-human-gut-metagenome-genome-assembly--contig:-NODE-555-length-31409-cov-5.163169_pt1 | contig 31409 bp, 32 predicted proteins | sample MGYA00241071_ERZ501458 | MGnify/ENA primary metagenome ERZ501458 (study PRJEB25962, sample SAMEA2042509) | human gut metagenome | biome: human gut; feature: human-associated habitat; material: faeces... | reverse complement strand
AAAATAAAAAAATGGAGACCAAAAGGGTTTTCTTGGTCCCTTTGTCTCCAAAAAAATAAGGAGCCCAGGGCAATCATTACGATTACCTTGGACTCCTTGCGAGTCATTATTGAGTGGACAATGAGGCGAAGATGCGGGGGGATGGCCTCAGGGAGACTCAAGGTAATTCGTTTTCTATGTGAATATAATAGCAGAAAAGTGCGGAAAATGCAATATGGAATTTAGCACGAAATGAAGTATAAAACTTTGTAAAATATTTATTTTTGTCCGAATTCTGCAACTTTATTTTCGTAATCCTGAAAATGAAATAAGAGATGGGATTATTTCTTTCCGACCCACTGCTGGATCTATACATAATTGATGGTACAAACAAAAGCGGGACCGATTGAAACCGGCCCCGCATCTGTATGTCCGCTATATATACTGTATTTGACAGTGCCCCTCCCGCAGGGCATGGTCAATTGTATTTCTCGTACCGCCCGACTCCCCATCGTAAACAGCGATTAATAGTGAAGAATGATCAACCATCCAAATGTTCCTGATTTGGAATACGCTGCGACTATATTTCTCACGCACAAATTTTACTGAGTTTGCATTGGACATGATTCTCAGGATCTGCTCAGTCCATTTTCCCAAGCTCAAACCCTAGATAAGGCACTGCGCAGACTAATTTGATGTCCGGATTTTGAGCACGACGATCCAAGACTATCTCAGCAGCCCAAATGTCTACCCCTTTTGCCATCCCGCTGATAAATGTGGTGTACCCCTCAGCTATTGCTTGATCAATAGCGGCAGCCAATACGGTAATAGCTTCTTGGACACTACGGTGCAGTTTTTCTGGCCGGTGACCAGAAAAACAACAGCAGTGCTGACGATCAATCTTATCCATGTCAATCCCCCTCCAACAAGGGGTACTATACCATTATTTGTGGTGTTTTGCACCAAGCAAAAAGAAAATTAATACTTCCCCCATAATTCTCTGTTATCTTCCAGCAAAGCAGGCTATAATATGCACTAAATAAGGATATTATTCTGTCGGAGGTGGGGTGTATGGAGAATACAAATAAGAGTGCCGCACAGATTGCACGGGAGCATAATATCAGCCCGCAGCTACTGCGCAATCGAATTAAAAAAGGAATGTCCATAGAGGCTGCAGTCAAAGAGTGTATCAATGTCAGAGATGCACGGGCGGCCTCCGGCAGTGCTCCACACAAAAGCTCACGCCCTGGCCAAGGCGAGATCGAATTTGCCGGCGAAACATACGCCTCGTTTTCGGCGGCGTGCCAAGCACTCGGATTGCGTGAGTCATCCGCATATGCCAAGCGTAAGCGACTAATGGATAATGGCTACAGTATGGAATCCGCCTCCCGTACAGTACTGGAAGAAGCAGCTACCCGTGGTGTGCAGCACCGCAAGCGTACCCCTGTTATTATTAATGGTATCTCGTATGATTCTCAACTGGAAGCAGCTGGTGCACTAGGACTATCGATGGGCTCTATTAATGCTCGGCGGACTCGGGACAAGCTCTCCTTTGAGGAGGCGGTGCGAACACTTCTTGAAGCTAAAACGGCTGATTATATTTACGGAATCCCTTCCACGAATCACCCTTGGCCGGAATTTCGGGATGCAATCAGCGGTAATCAGGATTATCAGCTTACCGAAGATGGCGATCAAATCACAGCAACGCTTTCACTTCCTGGCGGCATTGCAATTAACTATACCATTTCCATGGCTGTGTCGGGTTTCTTGTCATTCTATTTTCAGGATCTTGATTTTTTGGCGAGTTGCGATCTGAATGAGTTGAATTCCCACTATATTGGAGTGAAATTTCTTCGAGAAGCCGACAACACAGTGTCTGCCCGTTACGATATGCCTGTTATTGGGCGCAGCCAGTCCGATTTGGCTCAATTTTTCAAAGTCCGGAATTTCGTTTTTAGCATTATTTCGTCGATTATTAACCAATAAATTTTTACTTTTCGAATTATTTCAAAATGTATAGTGAACTGCGGGTCGCAAAAAGGCCCAGTCAATGAACGATAGAGGCGTCCTAGTTTGTCAGGACGCCTCTATCGTTATGCACTTTAGGAGTTACTTATCCATGGGTTTGTGGGCCCCATTTTTGATAGCTACCTTTAATTCCGTATCCCTTAGATCTTATCATAGAGCCATCGTGCCCGTTCCCGGATCACTCGTTCTGTGATCTTCAGCCTATGCTCTGGCCAGTTGTACAGCAGGTGACGCTTAAAGTGAAAATCAATGAGCCTCAAGAGCTCTCTCTTCTGCTGCTTCCCTGCCAAACGACAGATATCATCAATAGATGCCTCCGGGTAATATGGCACGTATCGTTCAGCTAACGATGTAAGACTTTTTTCAGATTCGAGATCCGTACTGAGAGCCTGCGAGAAGAGGCTCAAGCCATGGTCAAATAGCGGTGCGGGACCGAGGATCCGGCCTGTGTGGTTATCTCGCAACACACCGAAATTCCCAAAGTGCCGATCTTCATTGCAAATGAGGCAATCAAAGATCATCATACTTCTAATCTGGTTACTGTACTCTGGATTGAAGGCATCCGCATAGTCAATGCATTTAGTAATATTTACATTTTTAATTAGCTTGCCGGCTGCTACATAAGAGGTATCGATATCCGTAAAAAGTTTGCAGGTAGAAGAGAGGATACCCTTCCAACGCTCCAGGCCATACGAGATTGCATTGAGTCCCATGGTCTTTGCAATCTGCGCTGCATAGTACTCGCTGTATGGCTCATTTCCGGATTTTTCCTCTCCAAGAGTCTGACTGGTATTGCCCTTGTACAGATATATACCATCTGGGAGCTTACGCCATGCTTTCGGCAGCATGCCGTCGGTAGTTAGCTCAGGAGAGAGACAAGGGCTATGGAGCATTGATGGGCGTCCTGTATAGGCAACTAGGGCCAGCGCCTCCGAAAAGGAATTTTCGTACAGATTGTAGTCTGAGAACTTTCCATCAAAACCTTCTGGGACGATCCAGTAGCTATCATTCAGGGACAGTCCCATGCATACTCGAAGGATGCTGAGAAGTTCGTTTTGCTTCAGTCCGAGTGACTGTAAAATTTCCTTATTAAAGGATCGATTCTTTGGAATGCTTCGGCTCCCGAGCCAGTTTAGAACGCCATCATTAGTCAACTCCAGATTAACTGGAAACAACTCTTTGTACCTTTCGTTGACGGAGACAATTTCGATTCCAAAGCCGATGGTTCTTGGGTTAATGGCAAAGGTCAAGAGGTTTGTGTCATATAGCCGAAGAGTCATCCTTTCGTGGCCCATTAGAACACCCCCTTTTTGCTTGTTACAGTATAAGCCCAGAGGCTACAGAAAGTACATGAATATGATTTATCCAAAGGCTGCCGTTGAGGATATTTTGATATCCAGTTTCCGCCATTCCTACTAGGTGTCATAAAATAAAGTGCAAAAAATTCTTAGCAGGGGCCACTTATAACACCGGAAATGTTTGAATATGATTCTCTTTTGCTATCCTTTTTTCAATTTCATTCGATGTTTCATTTTTTAGTTCAAATAACTCATACTGTGATTCTTTGAGCCCCAAAAATTCCGCTGTTTTATCAATAGTTATTTTATCAGAATCAGAATAATATGAAAACTTCCATCTACAATTGGGCCATTTAGCTCTTATAAATTTGATATATGGTACATCTACATCACCAAGTGAGAATCCATATACATAAATAGCTTCAGGCTCTGGAAGTTTAGCCAAAAAGGCCTTCAGCCTTTTTAAGCATGTTTCAACAGGTTTTCTCAAATCTTCTAATATATCAATTTCGAATTGATACTCCTGAATTCTATTTCTCGAAGGTTGTTCATAGTAATATTGCTCAAGATCCTCTATTGTTTCTTGCATTTTTTTAATTTCACTATCATTTCCATGCCCTATTACCAATTCACAATCTTCTGAATCTAATGTGTTTTCGCCATGAATATGTAACACATTGTGCGCATGATATAATTTTTCAAGTGTATGAGTGTAATTAAAAGAAAGAAAGGCATCAGATGCTGAAATATCCAACTTTTTGGCCCCAATTAACTGGTTGACTACCTCAAAATTGTGGTCTGTATCTACAGTTTCTCTTATCCAGTCATTTAGCATTTGTTTTATTTCAGCTACATGGTTGGGACGCTCTATAGGCAAATCTACAGCCTCAGGATTTTCTAAGTCTAGGTCGTCTAGCAAAGAGTTTTCGACCCACTCTGATGATATATACCCTAAGCTCTTTTCAAAATTACTCCAATATCCTTTATTGTCAATCCTCCTTTCAAGGTCTTCAAAAGGCATATGCATTATGCCTCTAGAGAAGCCATACATCTCCGCCCAATCATCATATATATCTTCATTTTTAGCTAAAAGGTAGCAGGCAAAGTAATAGTAACTGGTGGGCAGGCCATGATATAGATCAAAACCATTTCCGATGATATTAAAATTAGCCAAACCGTTCATCCTTTCTTTTCTTTGAGTAATAATATTCTCGCAGGCTTTTAAGCATAAAAAGTGTACGGAATTATTTTCTCCATAACCAAAGGCGTAGATGGTCTCCTTCAGCAACGCATCCCCACAACACAGTGCAAAGGCTTTTCGGACGTTCTTAAAAGAATTGCCCTTTGAACGGCCTCCGCCTCCGTGTATCATCGTAAGATATTCTTCAATATCCTACTTAAAGCGGTTTTCTTTTATATCGGCCTCCGTAATCAAATATTGCCCCTCATTTTTATTTTGTGCCCCACTTTAAGTCATACAAATGGCCCAGATCCACCCGGACTATATATTCATCTTCACCTTTATATTTTTCATAGAACTCCTGCCGAAAGTGAGGTGTTGAACAGGTAATATCCTTCCAGATAAGGTCATAAATTGAGAAGAAATTTCGCTTGTATATGTGTTCTTTTTCAAGATCCAAATATTTCATGTATTCTTTTGTGTCACAGACAAGAACATGCCCTTTGCGTCCTTCTGAAAATTTTTCCACCGCTGACATACTACCACTAAATGATTGTATAGGTTTACAAGATACCCTTAGACAAGAGCGAAACAGTATCGGCCTTTTAGTCGGTAAGTAGCGGTCTAAAACTTTACTCCAAATATCAAAATATGCTTTTGTTTTTTCATCAGGACCAGTCAAAATCCAATTTGAAATAAAGTTTTTTGCTTCCTCAGAAAAATTACAGGTATCATTCATAAACCCTACGATATTGTCGGCTATGGATTGTTTTTCTTTTTCAGTGGCCCGAAACAAAAAACGGCACACAGGTTACACCTCTTTCTTTCCCGATCATAACTTCATAACCGAGAGGAGCTTTTATGGCTGGTTCATCGTTTAATATCCTTTTTCTAATGACACTGGCACCTGCAGCAGGAAAAATCTTGGGGGCTTGTGTTCACAACTGAACTTTTTAAGCCGGCACAAAGAATTGTGGGTTATGAAGGTAAGATTAAACGGCAAATACCTTTTATCAAGATTATGCCTTTATGATCTCATTTAAGATTTTATATGTCGGTTTTATAATAATCAATATTAACCACGGCAATGACTTTCTGTGTCGGCTTAAATAAGGATAGATTGAGCAGATTGTGCTCAATTTCCAAAACCATTTTGAAATATTAAAGTGAGAAAAACATTACAAGCCTTTAGAAAAATGAGCAGTTTTTTGCTCATTGCAGGTGTAGACATCTCTGGAGGCAACGGCAATGGCCAGAAAAGGCGAAAGATCCCTTACAAAGGCAAAGGAGAGAGCCGCAAACGGCACTCTCCTTCTGTTTTAGGTTCCTGTTCTCAACCTCTCATATAGCACCGTACCCACAGTCTCCATAACCTGCCGCATCATATCCGGGTCAGAGAACATCTTCACAAAGAAGTCCTCGTTCTGCTCATAGCGGGCGGCGGCCATGTTGGGAAAGTCTTTCTCAAAAAGAAGCATGAAGGTCTTGCGGTCGTTATTTTGGGCATAGCTGTGCCACTTGTCCTGAGCGGCATAGTCGTTCTCCATCTGAAGCAGAACCTTATCCATCTCGGTAAAATTGGTGCCGTACTTCTCGTTAATCTTCTCAATGATGACCGTCAGCGGATCACGCTTCTTTTCCCTGCGTCCAGCTTCGCCGGTGATAGGCCGGAAGCCTTCCGGAGCGCTCTCCAACTGGATTCCGCCCTCGAAGTCCTTTTCCAAGCGGTAATACTCCAGCAGCACCTTGTCGTCCACATAGACCTTATCCCGCCCACCCTTGGGCAGCATGGTATAGAGGAATTTTGCGTATACGCTGAACTTGTGGATCTCCTTATCAAACAGGCGGCAGACCTGTGTGATGAAGGCATAGATGCGGTTAAAACGGGCCAGAGTGGACTTGAAGAGATCCTGTTTTTCCTCCTCCAGTGCCTCAAAGCGATCCAGCGCCGGACGGATGGTTCCCTGAAGTTTACCCAAATCGCCGCCGGACTGCTCCTTGGAGGAATAGAAAATCTCCGCAAACCGGTCAATTTCCATCTGCTGATATACCCGGTACTCGTCCAAGGTGTTCTTCAGGTCGTACACCACATTGGGGTCGGTCTCTTCCTCCAGAACAGTCTCCTCATAGTAGGGCTCAAAGGCTTTTCGGATATCCTCGGCGGAGTTAACGAAGTCCAGGACAAAGGTATCCTTTTTGCCCCGCATGGTGCGGTTCAGTCGGGAAAGGGTCTGGACAGCCTTCACGCCGGACAGCTTCTTGTCCACAAACATGGTGTGCAGCAGTGGCTCATCAAAGCCGGTCTGATACTTTTCCGCCACAATCAGCATCCCATATTCGTCTGTATGGAACGCTTCCGGCAAAGCCTTCTCTTTGATGGTCTCGCCGGATTTTGTTTTGTTCAGCTTTTCCTCTGTGTAGGTTTCGCCGTTATCCTCCACCTCGCCGGAGAAGGCTACCAGCACATCCAGGTCGGTGTAGCCCTTCTCCTGAATCTGCCGCTTGAACTCCAACAAGTAGCGCACCGCATGGAGCCGGGAGGGCGTCACGATCATGGCCTTGGCCTTGCCGCCAATCTTGTGCCGGGTTACATTGCGGAACTGCTCCAGCATGATAGCTGTTTTCTGAGAAATATTGTGGGGATGCAGCATCTCAAACTGGCGAATGGCACGGACACCGGCGGCGGTGTCCAGCTCCGGGTCGTTGGGGATGGCTTTGGCGATCTTAAAATACATGTTGTAGGTCATGTAGTTTTGCAGCACATCCAGAATAAAGCCTTCCTCGATGGCCTGCCGCATGGAATACACATGGAAGGGATGATATTTGCCATTCTCATCCCGCTGACCGAACATTTGCAGCGTTTTGTCCTTGGGGGTAGCCGTAAAGGCGAAGAAGGACAGGTTTTCGTGAACACCCTGGGCGGCCAGTTCATCCAACAGCTTGTCCTCATCGTCTTTGCGCTTGGCCTCCTCTTCATACTCCTGCTGGGCGTACTCCTCCAGCACTTTCTCGGTGTCGGCCAGCGCCCGTTTCAGCTTGCGGGCGGCGTCGCCGGTCTGGGAGGAATGGGCCTCGTCCACAATGACCGCAAACCGCTTGTTGCCGGAGCGCACTTCTTTGTAGATGACTGGGAACTTCTGGAGGGTGGTGATGATGATGCCCGTCCCGGCCTCGATGGCCTCCCGGAGCTGCTGGGCGTTCTTGTCGATCTTCTGCACTACGCCCGCCACATGGTCAAACTGATAGACGGTGTTTTGCAGCTGGTTGTCCAACACCCGGCGGTCAGTGACGATGATGACAGACTGGAAGATCTTCTCGTCGTGGTCATCGTGCAGGCCGGTAAGCCGGTGGGCAAGCCAGGCAATGGAATTGGACTTGCCGGAACCGGCGCTGTGCTGAATGAGATAGTTCTTGCCGGAGCCGTTGGCCTTCACATCGGCCAGCAGTTTGGTCACCACATCCAGCTGGTGATACCGGGGAAAGATCATCCGCTCGGACTTCACCTCGCCGGTCTTTTCGTCCTTCTCCTGCTGCAAATGGAGATATTTATGTAAAATCTCCAGCAGGCGATCCTTGCACAGCACATTTTTCCACAGGTAGGCAGTGTCGTAGCCGTCCGGGTTAATGGGATTTCCTTTGCCGCCCACATTTCCGGCCCCGTTGCTGCCCTGGTTGAAGGGCAGGAAATAGGTTTTCGGCCCCTCCAGGCGAGTGGTCATATACACATTGGTCAGATCCACGGCAAAGTGAACCAGAACCCGGTTCTTGAACTCGAAAATTGCGTCCTTGCCCGCCCGGTCGAACTTGTACTGCTGGATGGCGTTGGCGGTGTCCTGCCCGGTGAACTGACATTTCAGCTCCATGGATACCACCGGGATACCGTTGAGGAACAGAACGATATCAATGCTGTTTTCGTTGCTCAGGGAGTAGTGAAGCTGCCGGGTACAGTGGAGGATATTGGCGACATACTGGGCCTGGCTAGTCTCGTTGATGGAGGTCTCCGGTTTCCAGAACACGACCCGGAACTTGATGCCCCGGTCGGTAAAACCCTGGCGCAGAACTTTCAGCAGGCCCACCAACTTCACTTCCCGGCAAAAACGGTCGATGAGCTGCCGCTCGCTGTCAGCACCGTAAATTTTCTCGAATCGCTCCCACTGCTTGGGCTGGCTGGTGCGGATGAAGGAAAGAAATGTGCCGGTGTCCAGCGCCTTTTCTCGGTTGAAAGCAGCGGGGTTGCCCTTCTGATAGCCGCCGTGGGTTAAAAGGTATTCCTCAATATCCTGCTCAAAGCGTTTTTCTCTTACATCGAAGTCGGGCATGGTCGCACCTACTTTCTCAGATAATACCGTGTTTCTTTGCGTAGTCTGCCAAAACAGCACAGCAGGTAGCAGTTAACGCCCCCTGATATGCTGGGTCAACCTTGTCCGCACTGTCCAGATAATCCTGCAACTTGTGTGCCGCTTCCAGCACTTGTTGTACCTGATTTTGATGATACTGCTGCTGGGCTTGTTGCTGAATATAATTGTAGTCCCAAATGTTATAAAGTGGGTTCATAGCTTATACCTCTTTCTTTCCGGTCACAACCTCATAAATGAGGGATTTTTTATAATCAATAAGTTCATCAACGATTTTTTTCTTTTTAGAAACAGCTGCATCTATGCCGCTTATTCTGTTATTCAAATGATTAACAATTTGTATTTGTTCTTCTTTCGGTGGATAAGGAATCACAAAGTCACGAAGGGTACGTAACGATAAATTAGCTATAGTTGAACCCAACAAACTCAAGTCCATAATAAGTTTTGCGGTATAGCTCTGAAGATAATAACGAATAAATTCTCTGCTTTCGGTTGACTTAAGCGTTATAAAACCAGCACTTTTCCCTAACAATACTTTTTCTCCATGATAAAATGATGTTTTACCATATGTTGCACCATTAAGAGTAATAAACACTGTATTTTCGGTTAGAAGCGGTAGTTTATATGAAGCATATTCGGTATCGCTAATTGTGTTGGTATCCTCTTTAAAAACTAAATATTCCTCTCCTATATTATTTCCATTTACGAAATAAATGTTTCCATCTACATCATAGGTAGGAGTTGCATGTATTCCATCTCCAATGTCGAGTGAAAGGTACTTTAATTTATTAAGTATCCAATGTTCCGGTATCTCCCCAATCCATTCAATCCCGCTGTCCTTCAATTTTCTCATAGTCTACCTCGCTTAAAAAGGAAACTTCTCTTTTACTTGTATCCACGACTACAGGATAATTGAGCATTTCTGACATTGGAAGGATGCAAGATATACTTTTCAGACTACCAATGTGCAGTGTGTATGTTTCATCTTTTGCTTCCAAATTTATCATTTGATACTCAATACCATTTAAGATTTTAGGCTCTGAAATATGCTTATAGGGTACCTGTACACAAAAGCGGAATTCCTGCTGAGAGCGAAAAAATTCGTTTTTGTAAAAAACAGGATGAGTCTTAGATTGACCTGTAAGAAATTCTACACTTCTTTGATCTAATTCTTCAGATGTCAAATATTCAACTTCAGAATACCACAGATTTACTTCCTCTTTATGGCAGGCCCGACTCACCTGTTCCACAAATTCAGACGGTTTCAGTATAATTAATGCATATGATGATGAAAAATTAGACAATGCATTTCTGGCGTCAGCTTTCATAGTAAGAAGATAGACACCATTTTGGAGTTGATGACAATCTGTTTTATTATAATAAAAAAAGCATTTTATAAATGTGTGCCCTATCATAATTCTGGAATTGGTGATGCCTGCAATACCAAGTTCCGAAAAGGGAAGCCCAGTTGGATTATCCGATGGTATAGTTCCATCGTACGGATCACTTCTGGCAGCATCTTTGTGATCAAGCGTTTGATAGTAGAGGCTGCTCCTCATAAAGAACTCTCCCTCTTGGAGACGTTCCAGATATTCTTTCTGGTCAACACGAATCATTGGTATTTCAAACATGAAACACCTCCGCCAGAGCACCGTCCAGCTCCGCTTCAATGGCCAGAATCTCCTGCATGATCTCCGCCGAAGGCCTGGGGGCTTCGTACTGATAAAAATACCGGGTGAAAGGGATCTCGTAGCCCACCTTGGACTTCTTTTCGTCGATCCAGGCATCCGGCGCAAAGGGCAGCACTTCTCGTTCAAAGTAGGTCGGGATGTCCTCTTTCAGCGGCACATTCTCCGTATCCCGCAGGGCGGTATCCGGCTGGGGCTTACCCTTCTTGAGCACCGGCTGGCCGTTCTCATCCTTCAGCGGGCGCTCCACCGTGATTTTGGTGTAGCCAAAGTCGGCAGTATCAAAAATCTTGCTGATCTCGCTCTCCGCAAAGTCGCCATATAGGCGGGTAATCTCTGCAATGGCGCTCTCCGGGATGTCGTTGCGCTTGTTGCCCAGAGCCTTGCGGCGCTTTTCATACAGGCCATTGGCATTGATGAGCTGCACCTTGCCCTCCCGGCGGGTTCCAGCCTTCTTGTTGGACAGCACCCAAATATAGGTGGCAATACCGGTGTTGTAGAAAATATCGTTGGGCAGAGCGATGATGGCCTCCAGCAGGTCATTCTCCAGAATGTACCTGCGAATTTCGGAGGGGCCGCTGCCGGCATCGCCGGTAAAGAGGGGCGAACCGTTGTGGATGATAGCAATGCGGCTGCCGCCGTCCTTGGGCTCCTTCATTTTGGAAATAGCAGTCAGCAGGAACAGCATCTGCCCGTCGCTGGCCGCAGGCAGACCGGGGCCGAACCGCCCAGCAAAGCCCCGCTTGGACTCGGCTTCCACCGCTGCTTTCTCGTTCTTCCACTCCCGGCCAAAGGGCGGATTGGACAGCACATAGTCGAAGGTCTGACCCTCAAACTGATCGTCGGACAGGGTGTTGCCGTCCTTGATGAAGTCGGCATTGTTGCCCTTGATGAGCATGTCCGCCTTGCAGATAGCAAAGGTCTGGTCGTTCAGCTCCTGTCCAAAGGCCATCAGCTCGGTGGATGCGTTGAGCTGATGCAGATACTCCTCTGCCACCGACAGCATACCGCCAGTGCCACAGGCCGGGTCATAGATGGTCTTGGCCACATTGTTTCCGGACAGCATATCGTTGTCATCATAGAACAGAATATTGACCATCAGCTGGATGACTTCTCTGGGGGTGTAGTGCTGCCCGGCGTCCTCATTATGAGACTCAGAGAACCGGCGGATGATCTCCTCAAAGATATAGCCCATCTCCAGATTGGAAATCACATCCGGGTGCAGGTTAGCCTTGGGAGTAGTAAACTCTTTGATGACGATGTAGAGGATACCCTTGTTGGCCATGGTGGTGATCTGGCCGTCAAACTTGAACTTTTCCAGAATGTCCTGGACATTCTCCGAAAAACCGTTCAGATAGTCTCGGAAGTTGGCCTCAATGTTGTCCGGGTCGTCCAGCAGCCGCTCAAAGGTGAACTTGCTGGTGTTGTAGAACGCCTTGCCGGAGGCGTTGCGCAGCAGCACATCCCGCATGGGGAGATTCTTCACGGTCTCGAACTTCTCCAGCACCGCATCCTTGGTGTCGGCCAGGATACAGTCAAAGCGGCGGATCACCGTGAGGGGCAGGATCACCTCGCCGTATTCATGGGGCTTGTACACGCCGGTCAATTTATCTGCAATCGCCCAGATCAGGGCGGCTTTTTCACTTACATTGGTACTTAGGCTCATGATTGTAACCTCCGGGACCTTATTGTCAAAAATCATAAGAACATTATACCGGGATATGGAAGGTCCTGCAATGTGAATCTGTGCGTGATGTTGGTGTATGTATTTTGAAGCCAACAAAAAAGCGATGGCATAATTGGTTCCACACTTTTGTGTGCCGGCTTGGAAGGATCAACAGAACATTATAATAAGGTAGGGCAAGAAGAAGGAGAGTGCCGCACGTGGCACGCTCCTTCTTTATTATATAAGTGTAAAAGAAAACAGTTGTTATCGTTGCCATTGAATGGTGGCAGTGCCCCCCCCAAGAAAACGCCCAATCTGAAGGGGAAATCTGTAAATGATACGCACACTACCCTTTTGTTTACAAAGCTCAAAGCCCCTTAAATTTCGTGATAGTTTTTCTGGTGTGTGCATATAATAATATGCAAGTATTAGGGCTTGTTTGAAAAATGTCAACATGCTCAATCGACGGGCCTTTTGACCGCTGGACGGCGCAATTTTTCCTTGAAATCCGTCAGGATTCCTGCGAAAAAATTGCTTGCCAGTGGCCTAAAATTCCTCGCCGCTGGGCACATCGCCAATTTTCAAACAAGCCCTAGAAGAAACTGAAAAATTATCAATCTTCCCAAAATATATTCAAATAATTTTTTTATACTTTGCATATAATAATATATCAAAAAAAGAAAGGAGCCAACAATATGGGCAATAACCCTTTGTCTTATAATCCGCCAGCCCCGCTCCCTGGCCGTTATGTGGCTACTATCATGACAACATATTGTGACGATAGGGGCATCTACATCACATACGACATTGCAACTGGCGATCATGCCGGATGGGCTACGATCACCTATCTCACTACAGGCTACCATCCGCTGCAGCAGCGCATCGACATCGCCCGTGGCCGCCAGGTGCTGGAGTGCCTATGCCATGCTGCTGGTGCCGGATCTGTCAATGACTTAGCTGGCAAGCAGGTAGTAATCGATATGCGATATGATGATCGTCAGTCCGGCAATCCGAATCAGCATAACTACCGTATCTGCCGTACTTATCCAGTTACTACCACCTACATCCACCCTGATGATATCCGGGCAGGAACCGAGCGATGGTCATCTGGCTCTGCTGATACGATCCAGGCAGCTATGATTGCGTATCGCTCTGGCTTGCCTGTGCTCATGGTTGATAAGCAGGAACGACAGTCTCCCATGGTCGACTGGTGTGCCGAGCATAGTATCGCTGTCTTACCGATAGTATTTTCAGCTGGCGACTATACCGTTCCGTCTTCTGGCATCATCATCGATAGAAAGCAAGACATCAACGAATTATATAACAACTTTGCGGCCTCCGCCAACATGGCCTCCTACCATACAGCGGCGGCAATTGCAGGAGCAATGAGTAAACGCCTGATCTATGTAGTCGGGACAACTCCCGAGGATCGGGTGCAGTGTATCGATGATCTGGCTACCTGGCACGGTACTATCCCTGGTGTCGGCCCAGTGGACGGCAAGGCCATGTACCGGCATGTGGCTGCTTACCAGCAGATGTACCCTCATACTGATTTTGTATTTGTGGCCAAAGGTGAACAATGCAAAAAAATTTGGGAAATTCTCAATGAAAGGAGCTTACGTTATGAACATCAATGAAAAGAAGGCCCTGCTCGATCTGTATATCATTCAGCGTGCTCGGGCATCTACCACGGATGCCGTGGCCATGCTTACTCCTGAACAGTTTAACCGGGTGGAGGAAAGCATTAGAACCGCCAGCCCCAACATGACCACCCTGGAACGGGCAGCCCTGCAGGGTAAACTGGACGGTTTGACCGTGGAGGCCATCGCCGAGCAGCTGGGTCGTGGTCGGGGGTATGTGTATCAGGCAATCACTTCGGCGATCAAGCAGATTAATCTGTAGAGAACAAAGAATCTATGAGAAAGGAGTAGCACTATGGCTAAGGCAAAAATTTCAGAAGAGATCATTAATGAATACAGCACCGCACAGAAGCGAAACGAGTGGCTGGCACAGTACAAGGTACACGGATACGGCGACGAGCCCGATACTATGGAGGCGTTTGGGATTCCCTTCGAAAAATCTGGAATCATTCCGTTCGGCTTTACAGTATCGCCATTTGATCTAAAATATGGTCTGAATGAAATTGGGCTGGCAAAAATGTTTGCCGACGAATACAAAAATTGTGTGCGTTATTGTACGGAGCAGAAGCGATGGTATATCTTTGATCGCTGTAAAGGCTGGATTGCGGACAAAAACAGCAAAATATTAGATATATACCAGAGTTTTATCCGCAATTTGGCCTATGCATACAGTCTGATTGACAACGATGATTATCGCAAAGCGTTCGGTAAATTTTTGAAATGCACCAGTATTAATGCGTGTGACAATATATTGCGACACGCCGCAAAATACTATCCATTTGATGCGATTGAAATGGACGCTAAGATTGACATTGTGGCCGCTCATAACGGTGTAATCCAGTTGGACCGGGCAAACGGCACATTCGCTTTTCGTTCCTTCCACCCCGATGATATGACCACCAAGCGGATGTCTGTGACCTATGATCCTGACGCAAAATGTCCAAGATGGGAGCAGTTCGTGGGCGAAGTCATGGACGGCAATGCTGAGCTTATCACTTTCCTGCAGATTTTTTTGGGGCAGATGATGTATGGCCGTAACGAGCAAAAGGCATTTGGTATTTTCCTGGGTGTAACGACCAATAACGGCAAATCGACGCTTGTTGAGTCTCTGAAAGATCTCCTGGGAGATTATGCTGTTTCGGTTTCGGAATCCGTAATTTCAAAGGGGAATAACAACCAGATCAACGAGCTGGAGCAGCTGGCAAAGACGCAGGGGGCACGAATGGTTTCGCTGCCAGAACCTCGGCAGAACTTACAGCTCAATGAGCAAGTTTTGAAATCCTTTACCGGCAACGGATCGATCCATGTGCGCCGCTTGTATCAGGAGGGATTTGACATCCAGCCCGGTGCCACACTTATCATCGACACAAATTATGAGCTGGCACTGCGTGATATGTCTATTTTTCATCGCAAATCCGTAATTCTTTTCCCCTTTAATGTTTCATTTTCCGAAAATCAAATCGACACTTGTCTTTTTGAAAAATTGCGGGCAGAGTCCTCTGGAATTCTTAACTGGATCCTGAAGGGCTGGGAAATGTATTGTGCTCTTACACCTAACAGCTGTCAGTGGACTTTGCCGGCACGGATGCAGCAGGTGATCAACGAGTATGCCCACGACTCAGATATTATTCACCGTTTTATTGAGGATAATTATCAAATCACCGCTAACCGCTCGGACGTAGTTCCCATGGCGGAACTGTATCAACGGTACCGCACCTGGAGCCTGGAAAATGGAGACTCCCCCCGGAGCGCAAAAAATATTAATCCTGAAATCAAACGCAAGCTCGCCCAGCTATTGGATCTACCTAAAGATATGCTTCCCGTCCGCAAAACCAATGGGGGCACGATGTGTTACTACGGCCTGCGCCCCCTTCGCCTCGGTGAAGAGTCTGTCGTATCTGCAAATTACAATGTGGACACACAGGACACCATCGCCGCATTCCAGCGCTACTGTTTTGCTTCGTTTGCGCCTAGCAGCACTGGCACTCTTGTGGCAGATATTATGCGGGGTTTTAGGGCTGCTCATCCCGATTGCAAAATCACTGCACCTGCCTGCATCGGGGTCCTGGAAACCTTAAGCGGACACCCAATCATCGACGGAAGAGCTATGGTTGAGTCCCGTGAGGCCATGGCACAATACACCATTCACAGCTGCGCTTAAGCCGCAAGGTGATGCATATATGACTCGCAACGATTTCGAAATCTACCGCCTGGCCAAGCGCCGCACCTGGCGTTTGGCTCAGGCCATCCAGATGGGTCGGCAGCCCCGCCCCCTGCTGGAAGCAAATCTGCATCAACAGGATGAGGCTCTGGCCCCTCTCGGCTCCGCCATCTATCAGGCCATTCTCCAGCTGGAATCCCTCACCTCCCAGATAATCATGGAGCTGCGTTACATCCATTGTCTCACCATCCGGGAGATTGCCGGGGAAACAGGATATAGTATGTCTGGTGTTCGCAGCATCATTAGTCGGGCACTCGGAGAAATTACATCAAATTGATTATCGGCATCCGCTCCAGTTGGGGTGGGCGCTTTTAAGTAGGGGGACTTAAGTGATAGAGTGTCAGTAGGCTTCAAATGCTCCCCCTTTGGCTCCCGTTGCTATCAGCCTATCAGTGACAAAACTCTGGTGAGATATGCCAGAGACAACTACGACTACTCTTCAAACAAAATCAAGAACGGATACAATCAGTTTGTCCCGTCTGATCCTGCCATCGTGGCACAGAAGATCGTGAGTATGATGGAAGTAAAGAATTGACAACTACGATTTTATCGTATATAATTGTGTTAGAAAGAATTACAGGTGAAGTCCAATGACACGAGAGTTTATCTATACCGCTCCGTTCCGAAAGTGCTGGAAAGCAATGGGACTGGATGATGATAGTCTACTAGAACTGGAAAAAATTCTCCTTGAAAACCCCGAAATAGGAGATGTAATCGAGGGAACCGGCGGTGCTCGAAAAATGAGAATTCGCCTCGAAGGTCGTGGTAAACGTGGTGGTGGTAGAGTAATCTATCTGGATGTGTTTGAACAAGAGAATTTATACTTGCTTTTCGCATATCCTAAGAATGTACAAGAAAATCTCACCCCAGACCAAAAGAAGGCAATTTGTAGAATTATTGAGGAGATCCGGAAGGAGTGACCTATATGGATGAATTAAAACTGAAATCTTCCCTCTCCATGGATGAAATCGAAGATAATTTTAAAAACATTGATTTGTTCTCCGGCATCATGGATGGGTTGCAGGAGGCTCTTGCACACAAAAAAGGAAAAGCAGCTGCGGATACATTCGTCAGAAAAAGCTCCCTTCCATCCGTAAATGTGGCTGAACTGCGCATGGAACTGTCCCTTACGCAAAAAGCCTTTGCAGATGTGTTAGGTGTCTCCTGCAGAACCGTAGAAGCATGGGAAAGAGGGAAAACAACTCCAGCACCTACTGCAAAAAAATTGATGTACCTGATTCAGAATGACCATTCTCTTGTCCAAAAATTAGAGCATCTCTAAGAAACAACAATCAAACTCAAAAGCCTACCCAGCCTGGGTAGGCTTTTCTTCTTTCCGCCGTCTTCAGATAAAATTTTCCATACATGTATACAATATCTTGGAAGCCGGCACAAGAAATTGTGGGCGGCTCATTTTATGTCAGGAGGTATGCTGCATGCATCGTAAATATCTTTCTCTCTCCTTGTCCTGTCTGATGGCCACCAGTACCGTTGCGCCGGCCTTCGCCGCCGATGTCACTGGTTCGTCCGATGTGACCCTGACCGTTGAGGCTGAAGAGCAGCCTGAAGTCATCCAGGTCCGTGTGCCCGGTGAAATTCCCCTGAATATGGATACCGAAGGTAACGTCACAACGGCCGACAATCTCAAGGTCGAGAACCTGAGCACGAACCTTGACGTGGAAGTGACCGGCATCACCGTGACCAGCAAGGATGGCTGGACGATCAAAGACTTCAGTGAAGACCTGGCCTCAAAAGAAGCCGGCACAAAAGAGTTGGCCATGCAGTTCCGTGGCGACGGAACCCAGGATGGCGGTTCTGTGCCTGTGACAGACGGCAACTGGGATATTGATCACCAGAGTGATCTGCTGCTCAACGTGGTGGCCAAGATGCCTAAACAGGGCCAGGAATATGTCAGCACCAAGACCATTGCACAGGTGGACTATGCGGTGGCCATACGAGATGGAGAAGCTCCCACGGCGGAAGCGACCAGCGTGGTCAGCAAGGATAAGATGCGCAGCGTTCTTCAAAATTTGACCGGATCCATCGTGTTCTCCAAAGAGAAATATGACGCTGAGAAGTATCCCGGCACAGCGACGGACATTTCCGAAGCCGGCGATGGTTCGGTAATGGCCGTGGTAAATGGACAGGATGCCGTTGTGTATGCCGATGGTGGCTGTCTGGCCCCTGAGGATTGCAATTACATGTTTGGTGCATCATCAGGAAGTGCATCACCAGGGACTAACGAATTCAAAGCACAGTCACTGGATCTGCGTGGACTTGATACTCGCAATGTGACAAACATGAATAATATGTTCAGTTGTTGTTCTTTTTTAAAGACATTGAACATCAGCGGCTTTGACACCAGTAAGGTAACGACTATGCACGGCACATTCTATGACTGCAGCTCTCTTACCACATTGGATGTAAGTAGCTTTGACACCAGTAATGTGATAGATATGGCGTACATGTTTTCTGGCTGCTCCTCACTCGCCTCGCTTGATTTGAGCGGCTTTGATACAAGCAATGTTGGACAGATGTCATGGATGTTTATGAGTTGTCGTGCTCTCACTACCTGTTACGGTCGCACGCAGGCAGACTGCAATAAGTTCAATGGGAGCCCGTATAAAGCCAGTAACGTCAACTTCATTGTCAAACCCGAAGCTTGATCTTTCTTTCCCATGACCACCAGAGACCACCTGACATCTGCCGGGTGGTCTCTATCTTTGTCCTATGCCCGCCGTACTATATTTTATTTTTAAGGAACATATTCCGGGGCGCAAGGAGGAACTAAGAACAAAGTATGTTCTGCATTCTTTTTTCTGACAAGTGGTGCAGGGACAGGCTCTCTGGTCAACTGTTTTTCTTAGCTGCTCTCCTTCTTTATTTCCCACAATCACTTTGTGTTGGCTTTGAAAAGAGTGATTGAATACCCATTGGTATGAGAAGCTATCAACCCGTCTGGGCGCAATTTCCCCCCCGTGTAATTGGCGTTCAGGAACTGGAAAATAAGCAATTCGATTAGCCGCAGCAGACATAGGTTTATCGATGACCTCACTTTAGGATCCTGTCAGAATCACGGATCCATCTGCTGTCCCCCCCTGACCGAAGTCAGGATCGACCCACGGACCTTCCTTCCGGGAAGGTCCTCACACCCATCTAATTTATGAATCGGTCAGATGTATCCGATTGAGGGGCAGGTGTGGCTAATCACATGGTTTCTTCTGTCCCCGCAGATTCTATGCAGCAGCTCTGCGACACTTGGTTCTCATGGGTATTGGGAGCAGGAGAACAGCAAAGATCACTCCCGCCAGACCGGAAAGGGTCTGGCTTTCTCTATTCATTCGGCCGGCTGAATAGAGAATCGCACCTTCCAAACGGAAGTTCTGACTGCGCTTTCACTCGTTGGGCTGGTCTATGGCAAATGACTTATTATACACACAAGGAGCTGAAAATATTCTAGCAGCGCAGTTCTTTTTGCCGGCTTTTTTGGAGTTCGTCGAAGTGAACAAACAATAACCATGGAATATGGTCATATTTTATGGCAAAAAAAGACCGCCGAGAACAAGTCTCGGCGGTCGGTTGTGTTTAGTCAGGAATTCCAGCGTTTTGCGTTGTAGTACGTGTACGCATCAAAGCCTTCATTCTCAAGACTGTCTCTTGTGATCTCTCGACCCCAATGGATAGTCGAGTTATAGTTACCCTCTACCACAATGATGGAGTTGTCCTTCTTTTCAAGGACGATGACACTATGGTATCCACCAGGAGTGGTCTTTGTGCCGATTCTCACAGAGTCTCCCACTTGCAGCTCATCGAAAGAGTAGATCCTGTGGCCCATAAGATCGTCGCCAAAAACAGTATCCTGACAAATGAGGACAAAAGCAGCACAGCCTCTGCTACCGTACTCGTTGTCAGGGTAGCGGTTGTCATTGGTCCAACGCATGCCCTCGGGGTAGTCAGCCTTGAGAGCAATCAGGCGATTGTAAGCCTCTTCCTCAGTGGGTCCAGGCACGACCTCGTACCCAGGGGCTTCGGGACGAGTGGGCTCGGTAGGCTTAGTGGGCTCGGTAGGCTGCTCGGGCGCATCAGGGATCTTACCGCCGTTGTCAACCAGGTCAGCCATACGGCCAAGTACCACAGCGGCCTGGGCACGGTTCATCAGGCCATCGCCGTTGAACGTACCAGCCTTGTCCACTCCACCGATAATGCCCATAGCGTAGCAGCGCACAACCGCAGTATAGGCACTGGACGTAACGGGGATCTTATCCAGGTCCGGAATGGTATCGGCAACCGCATAGAACGTATCCTGCGGAACCTCAACCCCCATTTGGTCCATGACTTCAGTTACAACACAGGCCATCTCGGTACGGGTCATAGGACGCTCGGCAACAGCTGCGTCGATATCAGCCGCAAAGTAGGCATCGAACATGTTGTCCACACCCACCTGCATGTAGGGGCCATACCACTTATTGCTGTACCACTTGCCGGCATCCGCCTTGTCAGGAATCTGATCGCCGTAGAAGGCACGGGTCACCATCGTGTACCACTCGGCCCCCGTTACATCTCCGTTGGGATTGAACTTCCCGTTGCCAATACCGGCTACCCAGCCCTCGTCTGCTGCACGCTCCACGAACTGGTAGGCCCAGTGGCTCTGGGAGACGTCAAGAAAAGAGGGGCCGGCGGCAAAGGCCGGTACAGACAGGGACATGATCACAGTTAGCGATAGTAATAGCGATAGCAGTTTCTTCATTTTCCTTTTCCTCCTCCAGCGGATTAATGTGGCTACAGTATAGCACAAAGTTGGTGTATAGTACATATTAAATTGCGGTTAACACCTATGTAAAATTAAAAGTAACCCCGGGATAATAGTACCAGGTACATATTATCAGGGGGGATTACACCATGCCAAGATCAACACCAACCAGCGAGTCCACTGCAATCGGAGTCCGAGTGCAGCAGGAGCGCACCCGCATGGGATTGACCCGGGAGCAACTAGCCGAGATGATGGACATGTCGGTATGGTACATCACTGATATTGAGCGGGGACGCTCCGGCCTGTCTGTCCCCGGACTAATCCAGCTCTGCGAGATTTTTGGGTGCTCGGCTGATTATCTGCTATTTGGCCGGCTGGATTCTGTCAGCATGGCCGCCCGGGTGGACCAGTTACCGCCCGAGCTGAAGAAGCTGGTAGACGATATGCTGGCCAAGCAGATGGAGATCATCGAGGCGGCAAGGGCTCTGGAGAAAGAGTAAGACTAACCAAAGCCGACACAGCAAATGGTGGTGGCAAGGAATCATATGATTGGGCAAAAATATTTGGGACCCTGAAAAAATCTGCATATGATAAGATAGCCATAGTTGAGGATATCTATCCTATCTCCTTTTTGTGATCCCTAATTCCCCCTGCTAATCCCTCGGACGAGAAAGTCGCCCGAGGGATTTTTTGTGCCCATGTTTAGGGCTATGTTTAGCCCTTTGTTTTATGCTTTGTTTCACCCATTGTTTTATGCTGTGTTATATCTTTGGTTTTACCTGATGTTTCACCCATGGTTTTGTGCTGTGTTATACCCGCTGCAACAATAGGGGACTATATAGCTCCAGACCGCTTTAAGCTCCCCAATTTCGCACTATCCGTCTTTTTTGTCTCAAATTTTAAATTCTGAATATTGTATAGAGCTGGACAAAAAACGGATATCAAACATACAAGATACGGTCTATTTTCCCTCCATTCACCCCTTTTTTCTCTTCCCCAAAAGCGTGCAGATGAAAAAATGTACATCGTCACATATCCAGATCCCGAACGTGGGGACGGAAGAGCAGGGCCAGAGCCGGTACCAGGTCCGGAGGATCGTCGTACTCGATATCATGATCCCGTGTCTTATCGTCATCGTACCATCGATCAATGACATACCGCCACCAGGACTGCCCATCGTCTACAGTTAGTGTTCCCCGGATTACATTGTCCGGGATCAGAAAGATGGGGTAACGGTTGTCGGCGTATTCCATGGCCTTTAACTGATTAATGCCAACAATCCTGAATGCACGGAAGCACTGACCATACTCGGTCTCGCCATGTACGATCTCTATAGTGCAGCTTCCAATCCGGATATTCAACTCGTCGTAATTAATCTCGGTATCTATAAGCTCTCGGCGCTCAACCTCCCGGATGTAGACCTCCGGGGGATAGGGGTACTCCTCAGGTTGCCGCTCCACCGTCGTCAGGATCATAGCCGGTGGAAGGATACGATAGATGATGTCTCGCTCGGTCATATGGGCTCGCCCCCTCTGACGGCTTTCAGGCCCATAACCTGGGTGACCCAGTGTAGGTGCAGCGCCGCTACGATATCCGGCGGATCGTTGCGAGTTGAGTCCTCAGTGGCCGCAAAGATATCCTTATACCAGCGGTCCACCACATAACGGTACCGGCCAGCAATGGTATCTACGATCACACAGCCCATTAAGCTGGTGGCCGGAGGAACCAGCGGAGGAATGGGGACAGGGCCGATTTCAGCGGACAGGCCCTCAATTTTGGAAAGACGATATGCCCGGATATAGGCGTCATCCTCCGTGGTAGCCCAAAGAGTATCAAGGTCACAAGAATCGATGGAGATGTTAGCTCCAAGGACAATGGAGCGGATATCATATATTTTATGGCTTTTAAATTCCAAATCATGAATCTGAATCTCTTCTCGTTCCCCTTGTTCCCCCCGGTAAAGGGTGGTGCGGAGAGCTGCAGGCGGGATCAGATGGGCCCGATAGGTCTCAATCATTTCTCTTGCCTCCTTTGCTGATCATTAATGAGATGAGTGTACTTATAGGCCGTGGGACGGCTGACGCTGGCCAACCGAGCCAATTCCGTGAGGGAGAGGTGACCAGTTTGAAAAAGAGAATAATATCGGAAAAACTGCGCAGGAATCTGGTCAAATGTCGTTGCCGGTCGTCCAATCTGCTTGCCCTTGGCTTTGGCATTGGCCATGCCGGATTTGACTCTCTGCCGAATCATGGAGAGCTCCAATTGAGAAAAGACACCGGCAATTTGCAAAAATGCCTCTGTCATAGGATCGGGGGTGGCCATCCGGCAATCCATGGTGATAGAACCTAAGATGATCAAGCACAGATGTTTGTCCCGGATGCAATCGATGACGGTGCACAACTGACGGACTGATCGAGCGAGGCGGGAAACTTCGGAAACGATGATGGTATCGCCTGGTTTTGTGGCTTCCAGCATGGCTTCCTGCTGGGATTTAACGGAGGCGTCTCCATGCTCATACTCCAGCCAAATGCGTTCTGCGCCAGCGGCCCGCAGCTCCCGGACTTGGCGGTCAATATCTTGCTTGCTGTCGGAGGTGCTGCATCGGGCGTAGCCATGGATGATTGCAAGAGTTTCATGATTCTCTGAAATAGAAGTAGATTCTCCCTGTTTTGCAATATGCTTCTTCATATCTAAGATCCACCTGTAGTATTAAAAACTCATGTGTTATGGCTATTTTGCCTCCTTGATCTGTATCTCGATTGCTCTCTGAATCTTTGCGCCTATCGTCCGACATGCCCATCTATAGCAAGGGCTGACACCCAGAGGCGAAGGGGTAGAGGTTAGAGCCATGAGCGCAGACATTGCCCACAGCATGGGCCCAAGATCAAAGTGCTCATTCAAAGGCTCAATGACCTCGTCTACCCAATCAATCATATCGCTGTCCCGGCTTACCCAGCTGAGCGTGAGGGCATGGACCCGATAGTGGCTATCCATCCAGGTCATGGCCGATCCTCCTTAGCGGATATAGCCCTTAGGCGCTCCAGTGCATCGGCAATATCCCGCTCTGACTTACCCTCTGATGCAGCTTGAGCGGGTACCGGGTATATCTCCCGCATCTTGTCATACATATCATCCAGCAGATTATCGAGTCTCCCCCTGATTTCAAGATACGCCCCAATCGTATTGATCCCATCATCCAGGCACAACGTGTACAGAGCGGCCAGCATGGCTGCCCCATCTTCCATGGCAATCATGTGTGGGGACTCGTCGACGGAGAGGCACAGCACCTCAGCGATGGCATCGGCCTCTTTCTCTTTGGCTTTTTTGCCGCCATTACCTTTTTCCCTTATCTGATCGATAACTTTCTTGTACTTGTTCACATTTACCTCTCTTTCTGCTCGCTACCCTTAGATTGGCAAGTCATCGTCGCCATCGTACATATCTGTATTTGCAATCCAGTCGGGCACTTGATCGATACGAGACTCAAGCGATGCCCTTATGCCACCAAGTGCCGCCTGCAGATCAGAGGTGATGGACGCAACCAGGGGTAGAGCCAGGTCACGATCGGCCCGGCGCATACGATCCCAGCCATCCCAAATGGTACCAATCAGGGTGACCATGGGGATGATGTCATCCGGAGTTTCGATTTTAGCCTGTCTTGCCTGAGCAACAGCTGCTTCAATTAATGACCAGTCATGGCCAGAGAAAGAAGCGGCATCATGGAGACTAAGGCCGTCCGCCAGTGCATGGATAGATTTGCATACCATATTAGTGCTCCTTTTCGATTTGATCTAAAATAATCTTACGGGCAAAATGTGCACCGTATTTATAGCCTTTCTCTCGCATGACCTGTTTGAACAGATCCAACTCAACATCATTCAATGTAAATGTGATTTTGTGCGGCCTGTCCTCCTTCCTTTCTTCGTCTTGCCACCTAATTTGAATCCCATATTTTTTAATCAATGTGTCCAGCTGTGCCACAGTTACTCCCATTTCATGGGCAATTTGTTTGCGGGAGTAGACTACCTGGGTATCTTGGTATTCCAACAGCTTTGCTTTCCGGCTTGACGCCAATTCGGGACCAAAGAATGCTTCTTGAGTAATGTGAGAAAAGCATTGTAGCAGCGCAAATCGTTCTGGAGAGCGCATCTCCCATTTGCATAAGCGATTGATCATAGGGATAGATTTTTCGTCGCCAAACGCCTGCGTCACCAGAGCTTTGCCGAAGAGGTCTACCATATCCCGATATAATCTCTGCGCATCCAGAATGGTGTGTGGACTATACTTCTGGATTACCTCATAGCCCATATTGGCAAGGGCAATCGCTAAATTGTTATAGCCGCTGGTAACCCCATATTCCAGCGGCAGCAGCTGGTAGCTTAAAAAAATAGATGACAGTTCATACTCCAAATCAAAAATGTCAGCGCATGGAGATTCTACCGTTTTTATTGCGTCCAACGGGAAGAAAGCATAGCTCAGATGCGTAGGATCAATATTGCTTTTCACAAGCCGACAACGGTGTTCAGTGCAAATTTTAGCTAATGAGATTTGATGCTCCACATGCCAGTACGCCTCACCATACCTATCCCTATCTGCCTGATAACACAGAGGGCAATATCTTGGAGTCCAGCTCTGAAAATCGGAAAACCTGCGGATGCTGGTAGTTACAATACTTTTTCCCTGTTCTATCTGTGACAACATGTTCTTCTTCTCTTGTAGTGTGTAGAATCTTGTGAAATAAGGGAAAAGTGTATTGTTGACGACGCAATCCCTAATTTGGAAAACATCTTGAGGCAACTGGTCATATACCCTCAAGATCGTGGAGTTCGGAAATAGGGCACCCATCTGAGCCAGCACTTTATTTTTAAAAAGTTGCCGAACAGTGGTTTGATGTTTGAAATTTCCACTGCGCACATGATACCGACACAGCACTGAGTACCACCACTCACCGGGGTACGGCGTGGGGAAATACGTCAGCATATCAGTACGGCAGCACTGACTGATAATCAGCCTGCGGATCGCCGCACAGGTGCCGGATATCCGTCTCCACGCCAGCTTTGGCTTTATCCAGAGAATCGTAGACCCTCAAAAATAAGCCGGCATCAGAAGGATCGTGCATCAACGAGTCATCGTTAGGCATGTACTGCCGATCAAACGTGATGTAGTACTGGATCCGCTGATCCTGCTCGGAACGCTGGTACACAATGGTGTACTTGTGCGTCTCCACTGCACCCCCAGGTCGCCGGAGCTGAACCAGTGCACAGTAGCCATCTTCTCTATTCAGAGGTGTTTCAGCGGCAAAAAATATAGGCAGCCAAATGAGGGGAGATTCTTCGAGGGAGGCAAAGATGTTAGTCTCGGCCAGGTTAATGATCTTCGGATCTTTATTCATTCGTTTCCCATCCTTTCGAGCATGTTGTGCATCTCCAAAAATTTGATCATCTCTTGTGTTCCACGGCTCTCTCTAAAAGCCACCAGCAAGTCAGCATCGTCCCGCTGCGTTGCCCGCCGTCCCCGCTTGTTGGCATATTGGCGAGGCACTTCCTGTGGCTCTGGTGGTACCTCTGGCAGTTCTTTCCCAATTTCAAAATCCGAAATATGAGTGCCGCCAGAGTAGGTCTTAGGGACCTTGATAGCCAGAATATCGATTGCCCGCTGCATAATTTTTTCATCGATCGAGCTTCGGCCAAGAATTAAGGCTTGGGCTTGACTTTCCTGATAGATTTTAATGATGTACGCCGGGATGCCGCCGCTATGGTCATAGAGCTTATTTGCCAGCTTGTCCGTTAGCGCAGCGGACTGTGGTGTGTATTGGTAAGGCCAGATAGACTGTAGGAACTCACGGTAGGTTCCGTCTGGCCTGAGAGGAAGCAGGCGGATACCACGGGTTCGGCGCTTGAGGTGCTCCTGGGCGACGAACAATTCCTCGGCCAATGGGGTGCCGACAAAATATACGGCGGTAGATGTGTCATTGGTGAGCTCGACAAGGAACTTAATCAAAGGCTTGACCTGACGATTTTTTCTTGCTGTAACGACAGCATTTTGAATTTCATCGACAATTATGAGTCCTACATGATGGGTCATACATAGGATTTTGACCTGAGTGGCAATGGCGCTGGCCGAAGACGAGCGCAGTGCGCTGAGGGAGTCCATATAGCCTGATCCGATTGCCCGATCCAGGGCGGTGATGATGTTATAGCCCAGAGTTTTGACGGAGCAGTCCGAAGGACATTCCGCAAGAAGATAGAGCACCTGTTTGCAATAAAACGGCTGTCCTTGGTACTCCGTGTGTTCGATAGTCTGCGGCATCACCGACAGGCACCGTCGGATGGTAGATGTCTTTCCGATACCAGGAACGCCTAAAATTGATCCACTGTCCGCTTGCGTGGCGTAACTTTGCAGTTCTTTTTCTGCGAAGATGGCATTGATCTGCCGGATACCATCTATCATGGTGCGGGTAGTGTAGGTGGTTGCGATAGCCCGGTACAGGGTGTCGTAGATGGCGTACATATAATCCAGGGGCACAAAGAGGGATGATAGCGTCGGGAGCAACCGCCGGCGCTCTTCCAGGTTCATCGCCGGCAACTCCTGCGGCAATGGTGGCGAGCTGCCGATCTGCTTCAGGAAACGGGCCGGCGGCAGCAGGTCTGGCATGGCCGCCAGGAACGGGTTCCCCGCCGGGGCACTATCATAGACGGCACCTACTGTCTGGTCTTTTGCGTACTTGTCCACTGGTGTGTTCCTCCTTTCTTTGAGCAAAAAGTGCTCAATTTTCAAAAACTTCTGTATTACTTTTCCCTTTAAAATTTTTCAAACACTTTTGCAGATTGAGCACAATCTGCTCAATCCTATCTTTTTAAGCCGACACAGAAAGTCATTGCCTTGGTTGGTCTTGGATTAGGGCACAAAGGTAAAATCTTAAGTAAAAAGTATTTCTTATTTATGAGTTCATATATCTATTTACTTTCCATATAATCTTACCTTTTTGCCCCATACAGAAAATAGATTATAAAAAGCAAGAAAATATAGGGTATACAAAACGATTTTGGCGATATAAGTTGCGTTTACACCAAGAGTCTTAATCCCCCAAATCTACCTTGATCATACCTTTCTACCCTGCAACTTTCTTGTGTCGGCTTTAAAAGTCTAGCCTTGACCCAAAGCCCCCAAGACATTTTCCCGCTGTAGGTGCCGGTGTCAAAGAAAAGAGGAGGGGGCGGCCCTCACTGGGTCAGGTGGTACCTCTCGGCATCTCGGTTTTTCTGGATTTCCTGCCCATCTTGTTCCTTCGGGGCCGCCCCCGAAGCCTGTGCCGCAATATCCCGGATGGCCTGTGTGGCGGCAATGCTGGCAGCCTGTGACGCCCGTCTGCGTTGTCCAACCTGCTGTCGTAGTGCCTGCTGAGCCATCGCTGCTTCCACCGCACCTGCACCCTGGTAGTGCTGGTCAGCAGGGCCCAGGCGACACGGGTAATACTGACCATCCAGCACCACATAGATGCAGCTCACGTTGCTGGTGTCGTAGGCAATGGTGTAGGTCTCCCCGGGGTGCAGCAGGTCTCGGTCCGACGGCACATACCACATTTTCCTGTGTCGGATTCCTTTTCGCCTCATTTGCGCTGTTGTGCGGGGGAGTCCCATACAGGATAGTTCTTCACTATCCACCTGAAGCAAACTGTCTTCCACTTCCAGCCACTGTTGTGCGGGGGTTATGCCAGTAGAAAGCAAGCGCCCGGAATTTAAAAACACCACCGCATGAATTACCACCGCCGTGAATTCGTCCAGCGTCAAAGATGCCTGTGCCCGATAGTCCACTGCCCATCGCTCCTGCGCATCTTCCTCAATCACTCCCTTTCCTCGAAGCAATGGCTTGTATCGTTCCTGGATCAAATCAAAGGCCTTTTCCACCAGACCTTTACGATCCGGGCGATAGGGCGGCAGATTTTGAATGACTACGCCATATCGTAGGGATAGTTCTTCCACCCGCCCTCCACAAAATTCTCGCCCCTTATCTGTGATGATCTCCCGGGGGATCCCTGTGTTGGGCCACTGTATTTCCGTGATATTGATTCCATAGTGCTGGCAAAAGGTCACCTTATTGCCCGCTGCCTGTGCAATACAGGCCATAACCGCAGTTTCTCCGGCATCCAGTCCCACATAGACGCCTGCGATCAGCTGTGTCATGGTGTCCACTGCCAGATAGATGTTAGGCCGCCCGATCACGGTGCTGCGGTCCAGGCGGGAGACCAGGTAGATATCGGCCAAAGTAGCGTCCATCTGGTAGCAGCCCAGCCGATCACGCCAGCCTGGTCCACTGCCAAGGGTCAGCCGGTGATCCCGCTGATAGGCCGATAGGCCTTCACGGGCAATAATCTTTTGGGGCAGCTGATGGAGTCGATGGTCATAGAAGTAGTGGCGGAACGTGTGGTAGCTCGGCGCATCTTCGCTGATTTGTCCTGTATCATCCATGTAGTGCTCCAAAATCATCATTTCGTAAGCCGCTCGCAGCGAAAACTGCCGAGAGGAGTAGTAATACCGTTGGATCGCTCGTTCAAAATCCGGATTCCGATGCCGTTCCCTTGGTTTGTTTTCCAGAATCACTCCCGATGAAATGTATCGGAAGTAGAGCCGCAGCACCGTGCGCACTGTCACGCCATGCGCATCGGCAATCTCCTGTGCCTTTCTGCGTCGGGCTCCAGGGTCGTAGATGTATTGATCGTCCGCAACCAGCGGTTCGATCATTTGCAGACGTCTGACTTGCGCCTCGCTCATGAACTCAATGGATTTACATGCCTGTATAAAGCCTTCAGGGGCCTGTATAGGGGTATAAGCTACAAAGTTAGCTGCCGAAACAAAGAAGGGTTCCCTTGTCTGTGCGTAGGCAATCAACCATGCCCCGGCTGCCGTTTCCAGCAGCACCCGGTAGATGTCTCCAGCACAATTAACAAAGCGACTGATCATGGGTCTCCACCAGCTTTCCTTCACCGCCATATACATACACCCGCCAGTCCGTCACCCCAGTAGCCAGCCAGTAGCGGCGTGAGAATTCCAGCTTTTCAATAAAAGCTCTCTTTTGGAACTGCTCCAGAGTACAAATTTCCCGGATGCTCATGCTGCCGTCTGCCAAATGGAGCACAAAATCGCTGGCCCATTGGACGGTAAAATACTCCGCCCGGATGTCCACAGGGGACACATGGGGATAGTGCTCCATCTGCAGTGGCACACAGGTGTCATAGGATGCCACCCAGGGCTGCTCCTCCAGGTACTGGGCAAACTCCTGAGCCACAGGCGTATGGACAGTCATCATGGCGTTATTTTTCTGGCTAAAAAACTTGATGTCCCTGGTTTTTGTGCCGGCTTTCTCCATGGGATTAAGACCTCCTTCATTTTTAAATCTTGTGGTAATAGAGACATCTTGAATATTCTTAGTTCCATCAGACCACCAACCGCCCCCAGATCGTATCCCCATCGATGGGGCCAAATGAACGGGAGTCCCGGGAATTGCCCCGGTTGTCCCCCAGCACATAGTACTCTCCGGGTCCCAAGGTAAGAGGAGTGCCCCAATGGTCTACTGTGTCCCCAGGCCCAGCCACGATCCGTTTGATGTAGGAGTCCTTCTGACTAGGCCGCCGGAATGCCACGATGTCTCCGATTTCCGGATCCTGAATAGGCACAAGGATATGGATACTGTACTCTGACAGCGTTGGCTGCATAGATGGGCCAATCACCATTGCGACTCGCACCCCACTCAAAATGATGGCGAACGCAACCAAAAGCGTGATGGCCAACTCAATATAATCACGTACCGTGCATCGATCATCGCCGATTCGCTTCATTTGATTTCACCTCCTCTTCATAAATTGCAGCCTCGCAGAAGGCTATCAACCAGGCAATCCAGCAAGCTACCGTCAGTATCCCGGCAACAGCCAGACCCCGCAGATCATAGCGGATGATGACATACAGCAGCACTGTCATCCAGATTACGGCCATGGTTGGCTGCATCTCATAGCCTGTCACATAGCGCATCAGCCACACAGGGCAGGGGACATAGTTTTCTTTAATGGGCTTCATCACGCAGAAGTCGACAAACAAAGTGATGGCCAGAGATAGGACAAAAGCCATGAGAGAGACCGATGATATCGTTAGCATTCAAAACACCTCCAGGGGAACCAAGAATTAATAGGAGAATTTGCGGAGAACCAAGAATTAATCTGAATTTTTGCTAGTGTTTTCCTCAGGAATTCCGATTAAATGGACATACTGTTCTTTCCTCTCCACAGAAATTCCGATTAATTCAATCGATCACCTTTTGCTTCCCAGAATTAATCCGAGAATTTGCGGAGAACCAAGGGAATTAATCCGAGATTTTGCTGAGATTTCCCGCAAAAACTCCGATTAATTCAAAAACTCCCTGCAAAAACTCCGAATAATTCGCATTATCTTGAGTCTCCCTGATACTGTCCCTCTCAATCCTCGCCCACTTGTCCGCCCAATCCTGACCGTGTGAGCGCTGCCTGAGAGGGGGTATCCTGAAGCTCCAAAGAACCCCAAAAATAAAAAAATGGAGACCAAAAGGGTTTTCTTGGTCCCTTTGTCTCCAAAAAA
>ENA-OPBO01000552-OPBO01000552.1-human-gut-metagenome-genome-assembly--contig:-NODE-552-length-31436-cov-4.377362_pt1 | contig 31436 bp, 28 predicted proteins | sample MGYA00241071_ERZ501458 | MGnify/ENA primary metagenome ERZ501458 (study PRJEB25962, sample SAMEA2042509) | human gut metagenome | biome: human gut; feature: human-associated habitat; material: faeces... | reverse complement strand
TTCAAGCCTTCAAATCGTACGTAATAGTTAAATAAATCTAATAACATGGCATCTGTAAAATTATACCTGGACAAAAGAAAAAAGAACGTGGAGAAATACCCCGTCAAGGTACTGATAACCCACAAGGGAAGTAATTCCATGATCTCGACATCGCTGTACGCGACCGGTGAAGAGTGGGAAAACGACAAATTCACGAACCGTAAGCCAGATTACAAGAGGTTAAACCTGTCCCTGGACAAGATCGTGAACGATATTAGAATGTTCGTGCGATCGCTAGAGGAAACCGGAAGACTATCCCTGTTGTCAGCGAGAGACGTGAAATACGCTTACGAGGATAGCAAGAAAGACGTGTATTCCAGGAAAACATTCACATCTTACATGGAAGAGTACAAGAACCGGTTCGACAAGAAAAACACCAGGATAAAATACGAGACCACCCAAGCCAGGATCAAGGCTTTCACGAACGGGAAAATATTACTATTCGAGGACATCACTTACGAGTGGCTGGTGAAATTCGATTTATTCTTGTCGAAAAACGGGACTCCCGCTCTTAACGGGAGAAGGCCCATAATGTCTTGTATCAGGTCCGCATTCAACTCCGCCAAAAAAGAGAAGATCATAAGTAAAGACATATACCCGTTCGATGACTTCCAGGTAAAAACGGAGAAAACGATAAAAAGAAACATTTCCATGGAGGACTTGAGAAAGATAAAAAACCTCGAAACCACGGACGAGAAGGTAGCCATGGCCAGGGATTATTTTATGTTTTTACTTGATCGGTATAAATTCCGTGGACCTGTACAACTTGACATCTATCGAGGACGGAAGAATCAAGTACAAGAGGGAGAAAACGAGAAGACTGTACAGCATCGAGGTTCTTGAACCCGCCATGAAAATTATTAACGCCAACAGGGGGGAGAAAAAATTATTATCGTGGTGCGAAAAATACAGCTCCTACGGGTCATTTTACAACGCCATGAACGAGGCGATCCACGACTTGAGGGACAAGGTTTCGTTACCCCAGCTCACGCAGTACTGGTGCCGTCACACGTGGGCCACGATAGCGCATAAAATAGGCGTTAGCAAGGACACGATCGGTGCCGCCTTGGGACACGAGGAAGAGGGGGATAGCGTTACATGGGTGTACATAGAATTCGATCAAGGCAAGATAGACGAGGCAAATAGAAGGGTTGTTGATCTCGTGACGAAACCAGAACCCCAAGGCAAGGTGATAAGTATGAGAAAAGTGATATAAATTAAAAAATAGTTTATAATAAATATGAGGTGATTATATGCTTTATATAATATTTTTATTACTATTAATAGATATTTTTTGCATTGGAATGGTTTTTAAAAAAACTAAGGATTTAAACTTTCTTTTAACCTTTGCGATTGAATTTATAATAATGTTACTAATTTTTTATTCTTTAGACAATTTAAGTTTAATAAAATCTTTAGCATGTAGTTTAGGTTTTGTTCCATTTATGGTGATTGCATCTTTACTATGGTTTAAACATAATAACAACAAAAAAAAGTGATTAGCTAGTCTAATCACTTTTACATTTTACAATAATGCTGATTTTATTTTTTCTACAAAGTCCTCAATATGTTCTCTTGCATACTTTTCAGCCATTTCTTCATCTTTCTTTTCAAAAGCCTCTACAATTTTTTTGAAAGTTCTTGTAAAGATTTCCATATCACTAAAATATATATCACAATAATGCCATAATCTTTCTGTTTGACAATGTAAATCTGTTAATATATCTATAAGCCAAGTATTAGCACAAGATTTAGTAACTATTTTATGAAATTCTTCGTCAAGCAAAATTGCCTCTTGATAATTTTTAGTTGTATCATAAGTTTCTAATGTTGAAACAATTTCTTTTAATCTCTTTATATTTTCATCTGTCAATTTTGAAACTGCAAGTTTTGTCGCTAATGGATCTAAAACTTTAGTAACTTCAAAAAGTGATTTTATATTTAAAAAGTTTAGTGTCGCAACCTGTACCCCATATCTTGGAACAATATCCACCAACTTTATGGCCTCTAATTGTTGAAATACAGTTCTTATCGGCGTTCTGCTAACACCAAATTCTTCTGAAAGTTCAATTTCATTTAAAATCTTTCCGGGTTCATATTCCAAAGTTACTATACGTTCTTTTAATATGTTAAAAATTTCTTCTTTAGTTTTTCCTTTTTCCTTCATAAAAAATCTCTCCTACATTAGCTCAGTCATATGTTTTATTATATCCATAGATTCTGTGCCTAAAACAGAAATTTCATACATTTTATTTCTTTTTACATCAATAATTTGACAATTTGTTTCTTCACAATTCATATCATTTTGATTTTCGATAGAAACATATCCATATTCATCGTCCATATTTTCAAATCCCATAAAAAATTTATTTTTATTAGCAGTATCTGAAATTAAAATTTTAAAATCTTTTGAACTATTTTCAGATAAATGTTTTTCGTCAAATTCAAAGTTTTTAAAGTTTTCATATTCACTTAAAAATATCGCATTATCAGTTGTTAAATATCCTTTAACCTTACTATTGTATTCAAACCAACTTGGTATTCTCAAGTTAAAATCTAAATTTTTTAAGAATTTATCGTAAAAATGGTATCCTACTTCATATCTAACTTTTCTGTATGCAAAGTTTGATGATGAGAATTTATCAACACCTAAGTATTTATATATCTCTCTTGAATATTTTTGTGGCAGATGTATTTGTACATTATTTTCAATCAAATTATCGAACATAAACATAACCATAGACAATCTTTCATCAAAATCATCAACCAATGTCAAATCTTTTAAATTATTCCAAACATGGTATAATAAATAATTTTCATTTGAATAAGCATCTTCAACTTTTTCATTAAACAAGAACAATCTTTCGCAAACAGCATCTGTTCCCTCTTCATTTAACTTTTCAAACTCAAAAAGAGAAATCACTCCTGTATATGCACAAATATAATCTTCTGTTGTTATCGGAAAAGTTTTTTGATTATCCATAAGTATTGACCTTGCTCTAATATCATCTTTATTATTCAAGATAAATTCTACTCTTTCTTTCATCCAAGTAGTAAATAATACTTTAAGTTTTTCAAAATCATTATCCTTATAAAAACCTGTATCATCTTTAATTTCAAATTTGCAACCTAAAAATGCAAAAAATTCATTTAGAAAATCAACAACTAGACAATGATAACCTGCTCCATAATAGCAAGTTTCCGTTCTCATCTCTATTTCTTCATCAATTTTAAAATTTAAAGAAAGATAAGGTAAAATTTCAAAATTTAAAACTATTGCTCCATCACTCTCTTCTAATGAATATCCATAATTATCGTCCTCTGCAAATTCATCAACTTTTTCTAAAAATCCATCTATATCATATTGAAATTTAACACTTATTCCAAAACTTTCCATAAAACACCTCTGTATATTTAATCACATTTGTAACTTATTTTATCATAAATTTCAAACAATATCAAACTGTTAAATAGAGTTATTTTTGTGGTATAATCTATTTAGTATAAAAATATTTTATAAAAGAGGGGGCTGTTATGAAAGAAAAATTTTTAAACTTTATGAAAGACAGATATGGTGGAGATATTTTAAACCGAATAATTTTATATTTTGCAATAGGTTTTTCTATTGCTAATCTATTTAAAAGAAGTGATATTTTTACAATTATTTCTATTTTGCTAATTGCTATTGTATTTTTTAGAGCATTTTCAAAAAATAAAAGAAAAAGAGCAATGGAGCAACTAAAATTTTTCAATTTAATTTCTCCAATATATTCAAAACTTTTAAAGTTCGCATCAAAAGATAGAAAAAATTACATATATTTCAAATGTAAAAATTGCAAACAAGAACTAAGAATCCCAAGAGGAAAAGGAAAGATAAAAGTTACTTGTCCACATTGCAAGCACGAAGAAATTAGAAAAAGCTAGGAAAAACCTAGCTTTTTTATACAACTAAAATAAAGTACAAAAACAATGATATGATTAAATAAAGTACCCAAAATTAAATGTCAAATTTTTTCTTTGGAAATTCATCAAGTTCTTGTAAAAATATGTCTTTAATTAAATTTACAAAAAATTTTTTCATAATCTATTTATTTGTAGCACCTTTACTTTGCAATAATTTTTCCATATTTTTAGTATAATGAACACTTCCGTCTGCAAGTATCCAAAAAGCCTCTGTACCTTCAACTTTTTCTAAAAGTTTTTTTCCTTCTTCAACGTCCATTAAAAATAAACTTGTTGAAATAAAATCGGCAAGTCCTGAGTCTTTGCATAGAATTGTAACACTTTTAATTTTATCTTTAGGATAACCTGTTTGTGGGTCAATAATATGATTATAAGCCTTATCATCTACAAAATAAAATCTTTGGTAATCTCCACTTGTTACGGCACAAGTTTCATCTGTAAAAATAACTTCTTGAATTTCAACCTTTTTTGAATCAAAAGTAGGTGCTTGAATACCGATTCCCCATTTATTTTTATCTTTTTCTAAAGGACTACCGATAGCTTTTACATTTCCTCCAGCTGAAATTATTGCACTTTTAAGTCCCATTTTTTTTAGTTTATTCATAACTTTTTCAACAGAATATCCCTTTGCAATAGCTCCAACATCAAGTCGCATATCTTTATCTTTTAGAAAAACCGTACTTTTTTCTTTATCAATTACAATATTATCAATATTTGTATGTTTCAATCCCTCTTTTATCTTATTTGCATCAGGTAATTTACCTTTAAGATTAACAGCCAAGTCCTTTTCTGCTCTCCAAAGAGTTGTTACACTCCCAAGTCCGATATTAGTTTTATTAGACAACTTCTTATAGTTCTCAATAGAAAATTCCAAAAGCTCTATGATTTCCTTATCCCCCTTTACAGGTTCTTTTCCTGCATTATCATTAATCGTCTTTATATTATTTTCATTCGCATTTTCAAAAGAATTATAAAGGTTATGATATCTTTTCATATCCTCTTCTAAAAATTTGAAATATTTATTAAATTCTTTTTCACTCGCACAATATGCACTAAAAGCTATATCCGTATCAAAAACTCCAAAAAATCCCTTTGAAAACTTTTTAAAACTTGCACTTTCATTTTCCTTAACTTCTTTTTTAGTTGTTACCTTTTCAGTATTCTTCGAACAAGCACTAAAAACTAAACAACATAATAACAAAACTATAATACTTTTATTAAATTTCTTCATCTTCCCACAACTTTACTAAAAATTTTTATGTCTTAAATACCAAATAGGATATATACTTGAAAATCCGTCATAAACATCGTTAATCTCTTTTATTTTCTCTGTTATATATTCGTCATCGACATTCTTGTTTTCTACAAAAATATCATATAAATTTTCAATTATAGTATATACTCCTAAAAGTTTAAAAAATGCTCTTGGAACATTATTGTCAAAATATCCATTAACAACACCTGTCAATAAACTGGAATTATTTTCGTGATATAAATTCATATTTCTAAATTCAAAATATGAATCTGACCTTAAAATTTTGTACTCCTCGATTATTTGAAACTTGCCGTCTTTTGAAATTTTTATATCCTCAAGCCCATTAATTCCGATAATGGTTGTACAAGTTCTCTCCTTCAAACAATATCTGTTTCTTTCAAGAAAATCAAAAAGAACATATTCTAAATTTCCCCTGTACTTTCCAAGTCCGTACTTATGCAAAAATTTATTTATTCTATAATTATAATGCTTATTCCACCTACCACAATCCGCTCCTTGAAAGCTCTTGTGGTATTCAAAAATAAATCTTCCTATTTCAAAACCAATCTTATAAGCGTCATCATCACTTAAACTATTTTTTTCATCAACAACAAAAGGAATAATTCTATAACAAAACTTATCGTCCAAAATCCCAATATCCTCATAAGAAATATTGGAAAAATTATTTGATAAATTATTTAAACAATCAAAAATTTTATTTATCTTGGAAAATTTTCCATAAGGAAATAAATTCAAAATAAACTTTTCTTTTTCGTTTTCTAAAAAAAATTCCTTGTCATTTATTTTTTCTACTCTTAAATTTTTATTCTTTATAAATTCTATATTTTTAACTAATTCAAGCATAATTTCCCTCTATGTATTAAACTCCAACAGACTTTATAAGAGCCTCATTAACTTTTTTCATAAAGAACTCATCAGTAAAACCGACTTTTTCTCTAAGCCTTTTTTTATCTATCGTTCTTATTTGCTCCAATAACACCACAGAATTTTTAGGAAGTCCAAATTCTGCTGAAACTTCAACATGAGTAGGAAGTTTCACTTTATTCATCTGAGAAGTTATAGCTGCAATAATAACAGTTGGACTATATTTGTTTCCAACATCATTTTGCACGACCAAAACAGGCCTTACTCCCCCTTGTTCTGAACCAACAACGGGACTTAAATCAGCATAAAAAATATCGCCTCTTTTTACCTTCATATATTTTTTCTTTTAGCAAAAACTAAAAGCACTCCCTCTTAAATAATCTTATTTAATTATTATATAGTTTTATGGAAAATAAATCAATACTTAATAATTATTATTGAAAAAAATCACAAAAAAAAAGCACCCTTTCGGGTGCTAAAAATATTTTTATTTATTATGGCAACAAGGTTTTGATGCTCTGAAGAACCAAATATTTTTTTGTAATTCGCCAATATGTCCTTCTAGCATTCCAACGATTACGAAATCTCCAGCTTCATCAGCTTCTTCTCTGATTTTAGTAGCTTCTTCTTTAAGAGAAACTAAATCATTCATAACTATTTCATTTACTTCGTCAACTGTTACTTTCTTTGATTCTAATTCCTTAATTGTAGCAATTTCAAGATATTCTTTTAATGATGCACAAGGGAATCCACCTCTCATTTTGATTGATTCAGCAACTTCATCATACCATTCAAAGAATGTATCATATAATCCTTCTGTGAATGTATGTGTTTGATAGAAGTTTCTTCCTTCTACATTCCAATGTAAGTTATGCAATTTTGTAGTCATAACTGCGATGTTTGATAAATAAACATTTAAACTTTTAAAATCTTTCATTTTTTTATTCCTCCTAAGTGTATTATCATTTACAATAATTATATACCCATTTTTTAAAAAAAATAAAGTTTTTTTTCAAATTTTTTCAAAAAAATTTTTTTATATTTGTGGTAAGTATTTTAGCAAAAAAACTATTTCAAATCACATATTTGGTGTGCTTTTTAAAATTTTTTATGAATTTATTTCTTAAATGGAAAATGATAATTTTATCAAGCAATAATTATCTTAAAAACGGCTAAATTGTAACATTTTTGTAATTGCTTTTATTTTTTTTTCTGTTATAATTTCTAATAGACAAATTTATTAAGGAATGAAGAAAATGAAAAATTTTAACATAGATAATAATAAAAAAAATTTCACTAAAAAAAGAAATTTACAAAATGGTGAAATTAAAAAGACAAATTTAAAAAGCGATGAAAATTTATCTAAAAACAAAGAAGAAAAATTAATACAAAATCCAAATTATATAAAAAGTTTTGACGGACTTCGTGCAATCGCCGTAGTTTTAGTAATGCTTTATCATATAATTCCACATAAAATTGCCGGTGGGTATCTCGGCGTTGTAATCTTTCTAGTTTTAAGTGGATATTTAGTAACCGATAATTTTTTAAAAGAAATGGACGAACATATTCATCTGGATATTTTAAACTTTTGGAAAAAAAGAATTATAAAACTATATACTCCTTTGTTACCGATGCTTAGCATAGTAAGTTTATTAGTATTATGTTTCTTTAATGATATGCTAAATGGATATGTTGGAAATTTATTCAGCTCACTTTTTGGAATAAACAACATTTACCAAATAATACATGGCTTATCTTATTTTGAATCACATGGAAATCCAAATCCATTTACTCATCTTTGGTCTTTGGGTCTTGAAGTGCAATTCTATTTAATATGGCCAATCTTGATTTCAACACTTTATGGAACTTTAAAATTAAAAAGAAAAAATATAGCTATTATAACTTTTATTCTATCTATACTATCTGCTCTAACAATGTATTTACTATATAGTCCAAATACAGATGTTTCAAGAATCTACTATGGAATAGACACTAGAGCATTCAGTTTTTTAATAGGCTCATTGTTTGGCTGTTTATATCCAAGAGAAAAAGTACAAAATTTAGAATTTTCAAAAGGAAGAAATATCGGTATAAATATTTTTTCTGTAATGCTATTTTCTTTTATAATTTATATTTCAATAATACTGGATGCAAAATTAGATATAGTTTATAAATTCGGTATGTATTTTTACTCATTACTTATTGGTCTGTTTTTAGTTTTTATACTTTTAAAAGACAATATAATGAATAAACTTTTAAGTTTAACTCCTTTTACAGTAGTTGGAAGAAGAAGTTATAGCCTTTATTTGTGGCAATACCCTATAACTATATTTATAGGAGATTTTCTAAAGTGGAGTAAAATTTCTGTTATATATTTAGTTTTTATTGAATTTATATTTTCAATTATTTTTGCAGAAATAAGTTATAGAATTTTCGAAGGTAAAAAGAATTATTTAAGGTATATAAATAAAAAATGTGAAGAAGATATAACAAATAAAAATCTTTTTGCATCTGTTGGCATTTTAGCGATTTTTATAATATTTTCTACTTCCATTTTATCTCTTTCACAAAAATCAAATGATATTGATGAGTTAAAGAATAAACTTGAAAATATACAAAAAAATAATGAAGAAAAAGAAAATTATTTAGAAATTCCTGACAAAAAAGTTGCAAGAGAAGTAGCTAAAGATAAAGAAGAAAATAAAGTAGATATTTCAAAAGAAAGTATTACATTTATCGGAGATAGTGTAATGTTATCATCTGCCGATAAAATGAAGGAAGAATTTAAAAATTCTGTTATAGATGCAAAGGTTAGTAGGCAAGCTTGGGATTTACCAAAAGTTTTAGAAGATTTAAATAAAAAGAATAATATAAAAGATATTGTTGTAATCCACTTAGGAACTAATTACAAAATAGACAAAGAAAAGTTTAAAGAATATTTAAAATCTTTAGAAAAAAGACAAATCTTTTTAATTAACTGCGTTGTTCCTGAACCTTGGGAAGAACAAGTAAATATAACGATAAAAGAAATTTCAGATGAAATGGAAAATGTTAAAATGATAGACTGGTATTCTGTTGCTAAAAACAAAAAAGAAATTTTTTACAAAGATGCTACTCACCCAAATGAAAAAGGCGCAAAAGAATACACAGAATTATTAAAAACAGAATTAAGTAAACACATAAAAAAAGGAGCGTAATGCTCCTTTTAAATTACTTTTTTACACTCGCTCCACTTAGTTCAATGCTTTTATTCACAAGAACATTAAGCGCATCAATTGTATTTATTTTTTTATCAATATCTAAAAGACTTAGTTCAGTACAAGCTATTATTCCAATAGTCTCATCATCACAATATCTATTTAAAATTTCAATAAAATCTGTATTTTCTAAATTATTTGTTTCTTTGATATTATAGATTATATCCATAACGGAATTTTTATCTTCCAAAGAAATTTCTTTAACTTCAACTCCATATTTATCGGCATACTTTTCATATACTTTTGAATTTAGTGTCCCAAGTGTTCCAAATACAGCTATTTTTTTTATTCCTCTATCTTTTATTTCTAAAATAGTTTCTTCAATCATATTTATGATTTTTAAATTTGTAAAATTTTTAAATTCATCATAAAAGTAATGACTTGTATTGCAAGGAATAGCAACTGTATTAACTCCAATTTTTTCAAGAGTTTCAAAATCTTTTCTTATTGCATCTAAAAATTCAGTTTTTCTATTTTCAATAATACATTTTGTCCTGTCAGGCATAGTTGAATGATTTAATACAATCAAATTAATATGTTCGTTATCCTTATGTGCATCTGTATTTAAAACTATTTTTTCATAAAAATTAACAGTTGCTAAAGGTCCCATACCTCCAATAACACCCAGTTTATACACTATTTCCTCCTAAATATTTTTCTAAAAACTTTTCCTAATAGAATTTTATTAAAGAAAAACCAAGGTTTCAAATCATAAATAGCAAAAATTGCAGGAGCCCATTTACTTGAAAATGAAATCTTTAAAGATTTTAAAATTCCAACTTGTTTAGTTTTCTTATAACGCCAAATTGCAACCATATCTTCAAAGCCGTAAATAAAAGCATAGTTTGTATCATAGTCGATATATTTACAATCACTTTCTTTTAAATTTCCGGTTAAATCAAGATATGCAATGTAAGGCGTATTTATTCCAATTTTATAAATCAAATTATTAAAATTAGTAGTCCTTGCGTTTATTTCTATCAGATAGATTTCTCCCGTTTTTTCGTGTCTTTTAAATTCTATTTCTCCAAAACCTCTATAACCGATTTTTTCTAAAAAAGGCTTTGAAATATCAATTAATTTTTGATTGTACTTTTGAATCGTAAAACAAGATGCTCCAAAGTTTATCGGCCATTGTCTTTGTTTTTGAGCAGTCATATAATGAGTAGTTTTTCCATTTTTATCAATATAACAATCATAAGTCAACATACAATCATCAAAACCCGGAACAATTTCTTGAATAAAAATTTCTATATCATTGTCTTTCGCTTTTTTTATTCCGTTTTCCATTTCTTCAACATTATTACAGATAAAAACTTTATTTCTAAAGACCTTAGTAAACTTTACAGTATCAACAGGCTTGATGATACAAGGAAATCCAACTTCATTTTTTACTTTTTCAACTAATTTTTCATCATTTGCATTAATTGTAGTAGGAATTTTTACTCCGTTTTCTTTGGCAATATCGTATAAAATCCACTTATCCATCAACTTAGTATTAAGACCCCTAACTTGACTAATCAAATAATATTTTTCAAGCTCATCATAATATTTATCTATAAACTCTACATATTTATCATGTGATGGCAATATAACCGGTTTTTCATCTTGCTTTTTACCATATTCAATTAAATCTAAAAAAGTTTGTTCGTCATTCTTATTCAAATCATAAACTTTAAGAAATTCACAAATATATTTTGACTTCGCACCATAAGTTTCAAAATCATAATCGCAAGCAACAACATGAACTCCCTCACGACCCAAACATCTTATCATACTAAGTCCTATATAATAATTACAGCCTAAAACAACCGCTTTATTCATAACTCTACCTCTTAATTAAAATATTGTTCATACCATTTTAAAAATGTATAAATTGTATAAACCTTACGTCCATTATTTTCTACATTATTAAAGTGATTGTCCAAAAGTGTATTTATCTTTTCAACATCAAAAAATTCACATACAAATTCTTTGTTGAAAACTTCTTTAACTATATTATAATATTTTTCTTCTTTAATCCAATTTACAAAAGGAACTAAGAAACCTGCTTTTCTTCTCTTCGCCCAATCTTCTGGCAATTTATTTAAAGCGGCTCTTCTAAAAGCATATTTTGTAATTGTTCCGTTTACCTTATGTTTTACAGGAATTGACCTTGCAAGTTCCCACATTTTTTTATCCAAAAGTGGAACTCTAAGCTCGATAGAATTTGCCATAGTCATTTTGTCTGCCTTTAGCAAAATATCATCAATTATCCACATATTCATATCAAGATACAATCTTTTTGAAACATCGTCCATATCCTTAACTTTATCATAATATTTTTTAGTTAAATCTCTTGAAGTTTCAGAATTTTTATACTTTTCTTTCAAAATTGAATTGGCTTGTTCATCAGACATTATATCAGCTTGTCCAATATATCTGTCTTCAACCTTTTGTCCATATTTCATAATTATAGTTTTACCACTAAAATGTTTTTTGTCTTTGAATTTTTTGTATAATTTACTTCTTAAACAAAATGGTAATTTTTTATAAATTCTTTGTGGAAGTGCCTCTTCATATTCATTATATCCTGCAAATAATTCATCAGCGCCTTCTCCGGATAAAACTACCTTTACCTGTTCTCTTGCAAGTTTTGATAAAAAGTATAGTGGAACAGATGAAAGATTTGCATGTGGTTCATCTGAATAATATTGAACTTTATTTATTCCTTCAAAAAATTCGTCCGGAGTAATTATTTTTGAATAATTTTCTATTCCAAGACTATCAGAAAGCTCCTTTGCATAAACAGTTTCGTCAAATCCTTTGTTGTCAAAGCCGACAGAGAAAGTCTTATTTGGCATCGCAGTCGCAACTACATAACTTGAGTCAACACCTCCTGAAAGGAAAGAACCAACTTCAACATCACTAATCTTATGGTATCTAACTGACTCTTCAACTTCTTTTTCAATCTTACTTACAGCCTCATCAAAAGTCATTTCCTTATAGTCAAGACTTATATTGTAATAACTTTTTATTTCCAACTTTCCATTTTCAAAGATATAATAATGTCCGGGTCTAAGTTTCTTTACCCCTTTGAAAAAAGTTTCCTCTAAAGGATTGTATTGAAAAACAAGATAATGTTTAAGAGCTTTTTCGTTTACTTCTTTTTTGAATTTTGGATATTTCAAAAATGATTTTACTTCAGAGCCAAAAACAAAATCTCCGTCTATCATTGTGTAATAATATGGTTTAATTCCAAAGTGGTCTCTTGCTCCAAAAAGTTTTTCTTTTTTGCTATCCCAGATAGTAAAAGCAAACATACCTCTTAGTTTAGCTAAAATACCTTCTTCGCCATATTCTTCATAACCATGCAAAATTACTTCTGTATCCGTATTTGTTTTAAATTTATATCCTTTTTCTAATAAATCAGCTTTAATTTCTTGGTAGTTGTAAATTTCTCCATTAAAAATTATAGCAATATCATCAGTTTCATTTAAAATTGGTTGAGATCCCTCATTTAAATCTATTATACTAAGTCTTCTAAAACCAAAATTAATTCCTTTATCAAAATAATAGCCATCACTGTCAGGTCCACGATGAACTATCTGACTATTCATTTCTTTTATTATATTTTCGTCTTTTATATCTTTACTATAAAATCCTACAAATCCACACATATTTTCTCCTTAAGAATAATTCAAAATTTCTTTTTTACTGTAAATTTTATTGTAACATATTATATCTCATTTTACAAATTTTAAACAATTCTATCCTTTAATGGAAATAAAATTTCCTCTCTATCATAAGAGCTGTTTTTTTCCAAAATATAGTTAAGTCCAATTCTACCTGCCTTATCCATTCCTTGACAACCTGCAAACATAACAACATCATCTTTTTGTGCAAGGTCAATAACAGTTTCAACAGCCTCTTTTAAAGTGTCAAACAAATGAACCTTTATATTGTTTTCGTTCATAATTTTCAAAAATATATCTCTTTCTTCGTTGGAAACTTCATCTTTCCAAGTAACTGTATCCTTACTTAAAGTTGCATATATTTCTTTTAATTTTAATTTATCATTCCACTCAATAATTTTTAAAGCATTTTCTTCGTTTAGTTCAACTCCACGATTTCCTCTTATTGCATATAAAAATTTTATATCGTTATACTGCATTTTACAAAGTGTTTCAAGAGTTACATCGATATTAACTTCGTTTGCAAAATGGTCATCAATTATTTTAAAATCTTTTTCAAAAATAATTTCAAATCTTCTTTCAACGCCTCTAAATTTTTTCAAAGCACTTTGAATTGTTGAAATACTTATTCCGTCCAAAAGAGCTATTCCTATCGCCACCATTGAATTCATAACAGAACTAAAACCGGCAGTATTTAATTCAATATGAAATTCACCTTTTTTCAAAATTCCGTTTTTAGTTTCAATATCTCTATTTATGATAAAATCAAATTTACCACGACCTGTTGATAAGTCTAGATTTTTCATTGAAAAATTTTCTTCTAAACTATCCAATGATAAAGAAAAAACTTTAGCCTTAGTTTTTGAGGCTAATTCTTTTATCTCCAAATTATCAAAATTCAAAAGAGCTATTTGATGCTCCTTAGCCTCAGTTATCAGCTTGGACTTTTCTCTTTTATATGCCTCATAGCTACCATGTTGCTCCATATGTTCTTTACTTAAATTATGGAAACTTACAATATTATAATCAACATCCTTTGCTCTATCCAACTCTAAAGCTGCAGAAGAAACTTCCATAATTACCTTATCAGCATTTTTTTCTCTAAAAATACTCAAATACTTTTGTAAATCTAAACTTTCAGGAGTTGTTAAATAAGACGGAATCATAAAATCATCAATTTTTACAAAAACCGTTCCAATAATTCCAACCTTAAGTCCTGCCTCTTCATAAATATTTTTAAGCATAAAACTTGTTGTAGTCTTACCATTTGTAGCAGTAATTCCAATAACATCTAAATCTTTACTCGGCTTACCATAATAATTATGAGAAATTTTTGAAAGAGCGGACCTTGAATTTTTAACTCTAATTTGAATTATATCTGTATCAACAAAGTCCTCAACTATACAAGCATAACAGCCTTTTTCCTTAGCTGAATCTATATAGATATGTCCATCTGTTTTATATCCTTTTATCGCTACAAAAATATCATTTCCTGAAATATTTTTTGAATTATATTCTATTTTTTCAATTTCTTTTTCAATATCTAAATTACCTTTTACTTCTAAAATTTCTAAATCTTCTAAAAGAGTTTTTAATTTCATAACATACTCCTTTCAAAACAAAAAACTAAATAACAAAAAAAGGTCTCATAAGAGACCTTGGAGGCGACATCCAGATTTGAACTGGAGATGAAGGTGTTGCAGACCTCTGCCTTACCACTTGGCTATGTCGCCAAATTGAAATGGAGCGGAAGACGAGATTCGAACTCGCGACCCTCGCCTTGGCAAGGCGATGCTCTACCACTGAGCCACTCCCGCATATATGGAGCTGGTGGGAGGACTTGAACCCCTAACCTACTGATTACAAGTCAGTTGCTCTACCAATTGAGCTACACCAGCATAATTGTTGGCGACCTGGATGGGACTCGAACCCACGACCTCTAGCGTGACAGGCTAGCATTCTAACCAACTGAACTACCAGGCCATATTTGGTGGGCACAATAGGGCTCGAACCTATGACCCCCTGCTTGTAAGGCAGATGCTCTCCCAACTGAGCTATGCGCCCAAATAAAAACCAATAAACCAATTAAAATATTAAATTGTAAAAACAAAGTGGTGACCCCACCGGGATTCGAACCCGGGTTACCGCCGTGAAAGGGCGATGTCTTAACCGCTTGACCATGGGGCCTTATCAATCAATCTCTGTTAAAATCGACTGCCTAATTATTATACATCATAACTTTTAACTTGTCAACACTTTTTAAAAAGTTTTTTTGATTTTTTTATCAATTACTTTCCGAAAAGCATCTCTCAAACAGTTACTTGGATATTATACACTTTATTTTTTTAGTTGTCAATACTTTTTTAGAATTTTAAAAAATTTTTTAAAGTTCTAAATTCGGCTCAACATTTAATGTCAAATCACTTCTAGTTCCTGATATATACTCATAATAACCTGATGATGCAATCATAGCTGCATTGTCTGTACACAATATTTTATCAGGAAAATATGATTTAAAATTATTTTTTTTACACATTTTTTGTATTTCTTCCCTAAGTGTATTGTTTGCAGAAACTCCTCCGGATACAACAACTGTATCTAAATTTTTCTCTTTTAATAACTTCTCAGTCTTATAAATTAAAACATCAAAAACTGCTCTTTGAAAACTTGCACATACATCTTCTTTTGAAATTTCTTCACCTTTTTGTCTTTTGCTATTCAAATAGTTTAATACTGCCGTTTTAAGTCCACTAAAACTGAAATTATAGCTGTCTTTATCTAACATTACCCTTGGAAAATCTATCGCATTTTCATTTCCAAGTTTAGCAAGTCTTTCAACTTCAGGACCTCCTGGATAATTCATACCAAGGCATCTTGCAACTTTGTCATAAGCCTCTCCACAAGCATCATCAATAGTTTTTCCAACAACTTCCATATCATTATAATCTTTAACATCTACTAAATAAGTATGTCCACCTGAAACTAAAAGGCAAATGAACGGAGGTTCCAATTCCTTATGAGTTATAAAAGTTGCACAAATATGCCCTTTCATATGATTAACTCCAATTAAAGGTTTTTTAGTTGCATAAGACAGAGCCTTCGCCTCTGAAATTCCAACAAGCAAAGCTCCAACAAGTCCCGGACCTTTTGTTACAGCTATGGCATCAACATCGTTTAGAGTCATATTCGCTTTTTCTAAAGATTCTTTAACTATATTATTAATCGCCTCTAAATGCATTCTACTTGCAACCTCAGGAACAACTCCTCCAAATCTCTTATGCATATCTATTTGGGAAGAAATCACATTAGAAATAACCTCTCTCCCATTTTTTACAATGGCAACACTGGTTTCATCACAACTGCTTTCTATTGCCATAATCTTAACATCATTCATTACACTACCTCTTTTATCATCATATATCCATTTTCTTTTGGATTACTATAATAATCAACAATTTTTCTAATATTTACAAATCCACATTTTTCATACAATTTAATAGCCGGAATATTGCTTTCTCTAACTTCAAGAAAAATCTTTTTTACATTACACCTTAATTCTTCTATAAAAAACTCCATAATTTTAAAGGCTATCTGTTTTTTTCTAAAATCTTTAGACACAACTATTTTATAAACCTCTGCCTCGTCTAAAACACAATTAAATAGAATATATCCTGCTATTTTTCCGTAATTTTCTGCAACTATAACTTTTTTACTTTCAATATATTCCAAATAAAACTTTTCATCAAAATTATTCGAAAAATTTTCTTCATCTAATAACAAAATATCCGAAATATCATTTGAATTTGCATATCTATATAAAATCATCTTATTTTTGCCTATTCTCCAAATCCCTTTGTGCCTGTGAAAGTCTTATATATTCAGGGCTAAGAGTAAAACAGTCTGAAATTTCTCCACTTTCAAATTTTTGTTTTCCAATAACACAAGCATTCCTTGAAATGCAACTGTTTAAACAAGCAGGTGCCATTTCAAAATTTTTGTTTTCCAAAATTCTATCTTTATATAAATTTACACAATCCCCTACAAAAACAAATTTTTCATTTTTATCAGAAAATTCCTCCAAAAGTTCATCAATAGTTAAAAGTGCAGGAGGTGCAATATTTTTATTACAAACACCCTCGTAAACACCATAATAAACTCTCTCCCCTCTAGCATCAATCAAAGGAATTTTCTTTTTATCCGAAAAAACTCCAAAAGAAAGAGCCTCAAGCGTATTAACAGCTACTATCGGCTTGTTTAAAGACATAGCAAGTGCTTTTATCGTAGTAACGCCTATTCTGATACCCGTAAAAGAACCTGGACCCGTAACTGCTACAAACAAATCTATTTCTTCTATATCCATATTCAATTTTTTAAGCATTTCATCAACCATAACAAGTAAAATTTCATTATGACTCATACTTTGACTTATACTAAAATCTCCAACAACAAAATCATCTTCCATAACAGCACAAGAGCTGTGAGTTGTTGAAGTATCTATCGCTAAAATTTTCATTACAATTCCTCTATAATTTCTAATTCTCTTTTATTATTTCCTTTAATTACAATTTTTCTTGAATTCTCAGAAATTTTTAAAATTTCAACCTCGACCAAATTTTTAGGTAATAAATATCCTGCCTTTTCAGCCCATTCTATTACTGTAATCCCATCAGGATAAAAGTAGTTTTCATAATCTATTTGATAAAGTTCCTCCGGAAAATCAATTCTATATAAATCCATATGATTAAACTCAAACTTTCCGGAATACATATTGACCAAGTTAAAAGTCGGTGAAGTTATGTCCTCATTTATACCCAAACTTTCACCTAAAAATTTAGTAAAAGTAGTTTTACCCGCTCCTAAATCTCCAACCAAAGAGATTACATCGCCCTTTTTTAATGTTTTTGAAAATCTTTTAGAAAAATTATTACATTCTTCCAAAGAATTTAAAACTATTTCAAACAAATTCTTCCTCCTAAAACTAAAACATAAATTACATTTTATTATATCATAATCTATTTTTGATAATTAAATTAATGTAATTATTATATCACAAAAAATATTTTTATAACAGTAAAAACAGAAAAAGGAGATTAATCCAATCCCCCTTTTCGTTACATATTATTCTGAAAATTTAAGCTTTACATTTTTTAATGTCCAAGTATATTCATCTAATAACATTTTTAAATTCAAATTCAATTCTTTTCCTTTGTTTTCTGCAATAACATCATCAGATATATTTAGAGTTATCGTATTTGAATCTAAATCATAACTTGCATCTATTCCATCTTTTCCAGTTGAAATTTCACTAAATGGATTTAAAGCTTCTTCTGCCCCAAAAACTTCTCCTAAAGCAACTCCAAGTTCTTTAATTCTATTTCCTGAAATATCCAAGTGTTCAATTTTATTCAAATCCTTAAGAATAGAAACATCTTCAATTCTATTAGCTGAAATGTCCAAGAATGTTAAATTTTTCAAATTTTTTAAAGCTGAAATATCAGTAATTCCCTTAGATATTATTTTATGACTCTCATCACCACCAACCGTAACATTATAGTGTAAATCCAATCCTGTTAGATTTGTAAGATTAGAAAGAGGAGTTATATCTTCAATTAAATTGTTATATAATTTCAAGAAAGTAAGATTTGTTAATTTTTCTAAAGGTTTAATATCAACAATTCTATTTCTTTGAATTTCTAAGTATTCCAATTTAGTTAAATCTTTAAGTGGTGTAATATCTGAAATTTCATTTTCGTTTAATTTTAGTTTCTTAAGGTTTTTAGCATATTCCAAACCCTTAATGTTCTTCATTCCTCTGGTAACGGCAAATTTAAAATCTTTAGTTCCCTTTAAACTTGTTGGCTTTCCAAGTATTGAGTATTTTGCATTTTCACTAAAATCAGCACTTCCATCTTCTTTTAAAAATATTGATAACTCTGTTAAACTTTCCATTTCTTCAACAGTAACTTTTTGATTATCAGCTCTGTTTTTATCTAAATTTTTATTTATTACCTTTAAAAGTTTTGCATCCTCAATTTCAACATATTTTTTAGCCGGTTTAACTAAGTTTAAGTTCAAATTCAATACAGTAGGATTATTTTCATAGTCCATTTCATTTTCAAATTTGAATTTAACAGTTAATTTTAATCCTTCTTTAATATTTTCCGTTACTTTATCAGTCAAATTGAGTTTTAATTTTCCACTTTCTAAAGTTACTGTAACGCCTTCAGCTTCAGTGCTAACTTTAATATTTCCACCTTTAGCAATCTTTTCAAGACCTACAAATACATTGTCAATTTCAAAAGTTTTTTCTCTAACTTCCACATTTCCCAAATCAACATTTTGATTGTGAATAATTTTTTCAAATATACTCTTTTTATCGTTTATTAGCGAAAAGTCTTTTATCTTGTTACCATCAAGTTTAATACTTGAAAGCTCATTCAAATTTTTAAGTGCAGAAATGTCGGAAATCTTATTATTTGATAAATATAAACTTGAAAGTTTGGTTAATGACTTTAAAGGCTCAACATTTGAAATTAAATTATCACTTAAATTCAAATAAGTCAATTTCGTTAAACCACTTACATTATCTATATTTTCAATATTATTTTTCTTTAAATTCAAGTTTGCAAGTTTAGTTGAATTTTTCAAAAATGAAATATCTGAAATTTTATTATTTTCAAGATTTAAGTCATCAAGATTTATAAGTTTATTTAAATTCAAATTTTCAATATTATTTCCTTTTAAACTCAATTTCTTTAAATTTATCAATCCATTTAAAACAGAAGTGTCTTTTAATTTATTGTTTCCTAAATCTAAGTCTTCCAATAATTTTAAATTTTTCAAAGCATCAATATTTTCAATTTTATTACTATCAGCTCTAAAGTACAATAATTTTTCAAGATCTTTAACAGCATCAATATTGGAAATCTTATTTGAATATATATCTAATAGCTTTAATTTTGTAAAGTTCTTAACAATACTCATATCAGAAACTTTATTTACAGCAAAATCAAAGTTTTCTAAATTTTTAAGATTTTCCAAAGCACTAATATCGGAAATGTTGTTATGTGAAATATATAAACTCTTTAAATTTGTCAAATCTTTTAAAGGAGATACATCAGAAATCTCATTGTGAGAAAGCCTTAAAAATTCAAGATTTTTAAGAGCAGAAAGTGGAGTTAAATCTTTAATAGCTCCCTCTGAATATCTTATTTCTTCGTAGTCATCAGGAATTTCTCCGGAAGAAATTGTAAGTGATTTTAAATTTTTACAAAATTCTAAACCTTTAATACTACTAACTTCAATAAGATTTTCTTCTGATGCATCCATACCCCTTATACCAAGTGCTTCAATTTTTTCCAAATCACTCTTATATATATCATTTGAATTTTTATCTTTTCTATATGACTTATCAGTTAGTTTAAAGTTGTATTCTTTCATTTCCGCTTCAAAACTATCTTCGCCATTATAAGCATGTAACTTATCAAGGATAAATTTTTTCAAATTTGCATCTTCGATTTCAACAACTTTATCTTTTTCTTCTGGATTATTCGGAACGCTCGGCTCATCAGGTTTTGTATCCGGTTTTGTATCCGGTTTGTTTGGATTTATATCAGGTTTTGTATTATCTTTTTCATTTATTTTTCCAGATTCAACATCATTCCACATTAAAACCCCAACATAATCATAAAACTCATCGTTTATATTAATCTTTCCACGAACATCAACAGAATTTTTATAAATAACATCAGCATTTGTCGTATAAGTTAAAATTGAAGAGGCTAAAATTCCAGTTCCAATAGCAACTGACAACAACCTCTTAGCATTTCTCTTTTTAGAAACTAGAACACATATAGCACCCACCATTCCAGCAATGGCAATTGGTATGTAAATCTTATAAACCCCATCAACTCCAGTTTTTGAAAGTTTGTCTTTTTTTATTGAATATTGAATAGCTTTTTCTATTTCGAATTTTAATTCTTTTTCATCTAAAACTCGTTTTTCTCCAGCCTTAACATTTCCAATTTCAATTTCTTTTCCACTAACAATTTTAAGCCCTTTAATATCTTCAGATTTTAATTTAACTCCGAACATATCCTTGCTACTATTGTTTTCAATAGAAACTTTAAATGTTCCCTTATCATCTCCACTTAACTTTAAAACAATTCCATCTTTGTTATAAATTACCGTTTCGCCATCTGCATAGCTTATATTTTGTGAAAAAGAAAAACCACAAAGCAAAGCCAATGCCAATACACTTTTATTTTTCATAATTTACCACCTTTCCGTAAAAACAAATATTCATTAATATTTTAACACAAATTGTCATATAAGTATAATAGTTTTTTCTTATCCATAAACCACTTTGAATAAATTTTTTCTATATAAACGGATTAAAATTCATACCTTAAATAAATTCTCTCTTTCTATATAAAAAAAGATGCCAATTAAATTAGCATCTTTTCCATTTTTATTCTTGTTCTATTTTGTCTGTTAATCTTTCCATTTCGTCGATTAAACTTCCAATATATTCTATTGTATTAACAAGCGGTGCGTCTGTTGTAATATCAACGTCAGCCATTTTTGCAAGTTCAATAGGATTTTTACTTCCACCAGCTTTTAAAACTTCAATCCATTGTTTAGCTTTTGAATTGTCTTTTAAAATGTTTAGGCACATTTGAGTTCCGATTGTTAAACCTGCGCTGTAAGTGTATGAATAAAGTCCCATATAGTAATGTGGTTGTCTCATCCAAGTTCTTTCAACTCCGTCAACAAGTTCAACATCTTCTCCGAAGAATTTTTCCATAGTTTCTTTAAAGATTGTATTTAAAGTTGTAGCATCAACCGCTCCACCATTGTCGATAATTTTGTAAACTTCTCTTTGATAGTATGCCTCTAAGAAATGTGTTACAAAGTTGTGGTAATAAGTTTTTGAAATTATTTCAGAAATAATCCATCTTCTTTCTCTATCCGTCTTTGCATTTTCCAATAGATAGTGAGCCATAATCAATTCATTTGTTGTTGACGGTGCCTCTACAAAATAAGTTGAACAGTCAACATTTAAAATATTTTGATATTGGTTGCAAAGAGTAAAATGTCCACCATGTCCAAGTTCGTGAGCAACTGTTAGTATATCAGACATATTTCCTGACCAAGTTAAAAGTACATAAGGATGCACTCTGTAAGGACTCGCACAGAAAGCTCCTGAGGCTTTTCCTTCGTTATCAACATAGTCTATACATTTCTTTTCAAAAGCATTTTCCAAATATGACTTATAATCATCACCTAAAACGGAAAGTCCGTCTATAACCATTTTTTTACATTCATCAATGCTATAAACTTTTTGAAAATCTGCATCTAAAGGCATTTTCATATCAGAAAAAGTCATTTTATCAAGTTTATTTACTCTCTTTAAAAGTCTTGCATACTTTCTAATATGTGGTGCAAGTTTTTCCATAATAACATCACATTGTCTATTATACATATCCATTGTAACTTCTTGTTCTGCAAGTAAATATTCAAAAACATTGTCGTATTTTCTAACTTTAGACATAGCCTTATCTTGTTGAACATGGCTGTAATATGCACTTGCAAAAGTATTTTCATATTTTTCTAAAGTGTTGTAGAATTTTTTAAAAGCATCTCTTCTAAATTCTGTATTTGCATCAACTTCGAAACTACCTTCAAAAATATTGTAGCTCATTGGAGTTTTTACGCCATTTACTTCAACATCTTCAAAAGAAAGGTCTTGCATTTTTGATTGTTGATAAACTCTGTAAGGAGTTTCAAAACTTCCAATTAAAGAAGAAAGTGTACTTTCAACTTCTTTTGATAATGTATGTTCTTTTCTATCTAAAAGTTTTTCTAAAAATCTTCTATTTTCAGAATTTTCTTCCATAGCTTTTTCTATGATTTTTTTATCATTTGCTAAAATTTCAGTTTCTACAAAACTAAGTTTTGAATAAACAGGAGCAACTATATTTTCAAAGTTTACAATTCTTTCAAATTGTTCTTTTCCACCTAAATCTGTTTCGTAGTCTAAGCTTGCATAGTTTCCAGCTAAGTCCAATAAAACACGAATAGGTTTTAAATCTTCTAAACAGCTATTGATTGTGCAATAGCAATCCAGTTTGCCCTCGTAAATCTTTACAAGCTCATCTGTCTTTTCTACAATTTCCTTAAGAGCATTTTTATAGTCTTGTTCAGTTTTAAAAATGTCAGTTAAGTCCCAAGTTAGATTTTTATCTACTTCATTTCTTTTCATCATATCCCTCCTAAAATGTTTTCTTTCACTCTTATCTATTCTACCATATTTTTTAAAAAATTACATTGATTTAAAAAATATTTTTACAAAACTCAATTTTAGTATTGTATTTTTATTAATTTTTTTGTAAAATACTGTTATGTAAAATACAAGATTTTTCATTTTAAATTTTTTTATTTTTAAGGAGAGAATGTAATGAACAAAAAAAATAGCATAGTTGATATGTTAACGTTTGGATTTGCTCTTTTTTCAATGTTTTTTGGGGCAGGGAACTTAATTTTTCCTCCATATTTGGGAGTTATTTCAGGTAGTTCTTGGTTCATAACATTTTTAGGATTTACAGTTACAGCTGTTGGCCTTGCTCTTGTAGCATTGATGGCAGTTACTTACTACGAATGTGATATAATGAATTTTTTTAGACCTATCGGAGAAAAACCGGCACTATTTTTAAGTTTTATGGTTATAATGTGCGTAGGTCCATTACTTGTAATTCCAAGAACTGGAGCAACAGCTTATGAAATGGGAATTAAGCCAATTTTAGGTTTCCATAATATTTATTCAATCACAACAGTTTCAATTATTTTTTATGCTTTAACTTATTTTTTAACTGTTAGACCTTTAAAGGTTGTAGATATTATCGGAAAATTTTTAACCCCTTTTCTAATACTTTCATTGGTTATAATCATTGTTAAAGGAACAATTACTCCAATTGGAGCTCCAGCTGAAACGGCTAAAATAAATAATGTTTTAGGAAAAGGACTAATCGACGGTTATCAAACAATGGACTGTTTCGTATCTCTTGCAGTTGGTTCAGTTTTAATGTTGACATTAAAAAACAAAGGATACAACGAACCGAAACAACAAGTGAAAATGTTGTTCAAGTCAGGACTTATAGCTTGTACTACTTTAGGACTAATCTATTGTGGACTTACATATCTTGGATCAACAGTTTCTACACAATATGGAATAGATGCCGAACAATCGCAAATAATTGTAAATGTAACACAAAACCTTTTGGGAAATGCAGGAAAAATTACTTTAGGCTTAGCATCATTCCTTGCTTGTTTAACAACATCAATAGGACTTACATCAGCGTCTGGAGAATATTTAGTAAATATTACAAAGGGAAAATTTAAATATTCAACATTCATACTTGGAATTTGTTTATTCGGGACAGTTACAGCAATAATCGGAGTTAGCGGAATAGTAAAAATAGGCGCTCCAATACTTGCTGTTGTTTATCCACCGACAATTGTTTTAATTATACTTACATTTTTCAAAGAAAAAATCAAAAATGATTTAATATTCAAACTACCGACTTTCACAGCAGTTATAATAAGTTTTATACATGTACTTTATGAACAATTAGGAATTTTTAAATTTATAACTATTTTACCATTAAGTGATATAGGTTTTAACTGGATAATTCCAAGTTTTATAGCATTTGTAATAGCATTATTTATTAAAAAGAAATAAAATCAAAAGAAAAAGTGATGTATTAGCGTTTACATCACTTTTTTTTGTAAATCAACAAGGTTATCAGGAACCCACCATCGTGTAAAGGTGAGGTTCTTTTTTTACAAACAAAAAAGCACGATGATTCGTGCTTTTCTTTGTGTTAAATTAATCTTGAGTAGAATTCTACTACTAATGAGTCTTGAATTTCAATAGGAACTTCATTTCTTTCAGGCATTCTAGTTAAAGTTGCTTTCAATCCTTCTTTCTTTTCGATATAAGGAACAACTCCTAAGAATGTAGATTCAAAGTTTTCTTTGAACATTTCTACTTTTTGTGATTTTTCTCTTAAAGTGATTTCATCTCCAACTTTTACTGCGTATGAAGGTATATCAACTTTTTTACCATTAACAAGCATATGTCCATGAACTACCATTTGTCTTGCTTGTCTAATTGAAGACGCAAAACCCATTCTGTAAACAAGGTTATCTAATCTTGTTTCTAACATCATAACAAGAGCGTCCCCTGTTATACGTTCTTTTTGTCTAAGTGCTTTTTCTACATAAGTTCTGAATTGTTTTTCCATAACTCCATAGTAAGCTCTTAGTCTTTGTTTTTCTAGTAATTGTAAACCGTATTCTGTTAATTTTTTGTCGTTTCTTGCAAGACCTTTACCCATTCTCTTATTAGCTTTTGGGTGTCCGCATACATTTAAGCCTAGTCTTCTTGATTGTTTAAATCTAGGTCCCATCATTTTTGCCATATTTTCATACTCCCCATAAATTATTTGCCGCGATAATTTATAGCCACGCATAAATTATACAACTTTTTTTATATTTTGTAAATAGCTTTTTTATGTTTTTTTCAATAATTTTTAAATAAAAGCTCCTCCGTTAACATTTATAACCTGTCCTGTTATATAAGAAGAATCTTTTGAAACCAAAAACTTTACAACACTTGCAATTTCTTCCGGCTTTCCAAGTCTTTGAAGTGGAAATTCCGAGCAATACTCTTCAAGATTTTCCTTTGAAATATTTTTTAACATATCTGTATCAATTCCACCCGGTGCAACGGTGTTTACGGTTATTCCTGAATAACCAAGTTCCTTTGCCAAAGCTTTATTCATAGAAATAATTGCTCCTTTAGTTGCAGAGTAATGCGCCTCAAGTGAGCCACCGGTAACTCCCCATATTGAACTGATCCCGATAATTTTTCCGTATCTATTACTTATCATTGAAGGAATAGCTCTCTTTATGCAACGATAAGCCCCATGAACATTTACATTAAACATATCTTCCCATTCTTCTTCTGTAATATCTTGAAAAAATTTCACACTTGAAATTCCTGCATTATTTATTAAAATATCTACATTTCCAAAAATTTTTTCTATTTCTAAAAACATATTTTCAACGTCTTCTGTTTTTCTTATATCTGCCTTTATCATCAAAACATTTGAATTATATTCTTTTATTTCGTCAAAAACTTTTTTTGCCTCTATTTCATTTTCTCTAAAATTTATAACTATATTATAATTTTCCTTTGCCAAGCTCTTTGCAATCGCCGAGCCAATGCCCCTTGATGCACCTGTTATAAGTACAGTATCCCTTTTCATACTAACTCCTTTAAAATAAATTATATCAACAAGATTAATTTAAATTATAACATAAAAAAATACAAAATAAAAATTTAAGTTTAATTTAACTAGTTATTTTGTAGTAAAATATAGGAAAATATGGTATAATATAATTAACATAACAATTATATTTTTTCGATATAATTGTAAAAAATGTTAGGAGGTATTTGTATGAAGTTAAAATTTATAGGTAAAAACATTGAAATCACTGATGCTTTAAGAGATATTACTGCTAAGAAATTTGAAAAGCTAGATAAATTCTTTTCTAAAGACATTGAAGGTAAAGTTACTTACAGTTCTGTTAAAAATAACAAAATTTTTGAAGCAACAATTTATTTACCAAATAGTACAATACTTAGAGCCGAAGAAAGTACAACTGATATGTACACTTCAATAGATATTGTTTTAGACAATCTTGAAAGACAAATAAGAAAAAACAAAACAAAGTTACAAAAGAAATATCAAGCATTAGAAACTATCAGATTTGAAAAAATTTCTGAACCGGTTGAAGATGAAGAAGAATCAAAAATTGTTAGAGTTAAAAACTTTGACGTTGCTACAATGTCTGAAGAAGAGGCTATTTTACAAATAGAACTTTTAAACCATGACTTCTTTATTTTCAAAAATGCAAAAGATTCAAAAACAAATGTTTTATATAAAAGAAAAGATGGACACTATGGTTTAATAATAGTTGAATAGACAAAAAGAGGATTTTTTAAAAATCCTCTTTTTCTTTAAACAATAACAACATCACAAAATCCATTATCCAATGCTATTTGTTTCAATTCTTCCATTTCTTCATCGGTTGGAGATGAAAACATACTGTATTCTTCCCTAACACCAAATTTTCTATATTTTATAATCTTGTATCTAATCTTATGTCCCATTTTTATGTACTTGGAAAGCATCTTTGTAATTTTATCAACTGTTGTTCTATTATCCATTCCAGCAACTGTTACCGTTCTTATTTCAAATAGCTTGTCAATACTTGCAAGATAATCTGCATTTTCTAAAACCGTATCAACTTTGCTCTTAGTTATAAAAATATGTTCTTCATTAACAAATGCTTTTATATCAAGCATAAAAGAATCTGTAACTTCAACCAATTTTGGTAATTTTTTAAAAGGCAGACTTCCATTTGTATCTACAAAACAAGTTAGTCCAAGTTTTTTTACTTCAGTAAAAAGTGGCACTAAAAAATTATGTTGTAAAGTACATTCTCCACCACTAACAGTAATTCCTCTTATGAAAGGCATATTCTTTTTAATTCTTTCAAGAGTTTCTTCAACCGTCCAATTATAAATTTTAGGACTTGAAAGATGCTTACAGACTCTAATACATTCATCACAATTTATACAAGTTTTATCGTTCCAAACAATTTTTCCATCTACATTTGTCAAACTTTTGGTTGGACAAGACGGAATACATTCCATACAATTTATACAATGTCTTATCGTTTCAGGATTATGACAATAAAAACAATTAAAATTACAACCTTGTAGGAAAATGGACGTCCTGTTACCAGGTCCGTCCACCACCGACATATCTATTATTTTGTTTATTTTTCCTTTATTCAACATCTCTAACCTTACGTTCTAATAAATGATATTTTTCAAAAGCCTCTCTTGCATATTGAACAGTATCGTAGCTAACTCTTTCACCGTCAATAAATTTTTGCATATCAGATTTTTTTACCAAATATCCAGTTACACGAATCAAATCTCCATTTTCTCCATAACAAGAAATGTATCTCATATTAAGTTTAAAACCTGCTTTAAAAATATCCAAAACAGCTGATGGATTTTTTTCTGCAGTTTCATCAAATGGAAAATGGTCGCCAATCCCTGATGGAAAATATTTGTGGAAAAGTCCTGAATGTTTAATATGTTCATACATTGGAACTTCTTTTCCAATTCTAATTCTAACACCGGCACTATCCTCTGTATCGTCTTGTGCTCCAACTTGTGAATGTAACATAAACTTGTGATTCCAAAAAGTTGAATACTTACTTTCAAATGAATTTACTCTCTTTTCTAAGAAATCCATAACTTCCAATCCTAAGTTATTTGCATATTCATCTTTTCCATATTCCAAATCTTTATTTTCAAATTCTAAAAGTTTTTGAACACATTCATGTAAACCAACTAAACCAAAAAGTCCGACAAATCTATCCAATTCAATGAATCCCTCTTTAACCAAGAAGTTTTCTTCAAAGAAAGGAGTTTCTTCAACTAAAAATCTAATCTTTCCTTCCATAAAGTTGCACATTAAGTCTATCGCCTCAGGTAAAACCCTATCAAAAAAATCTTGTTTTGAACTTGAACTTCTTGCAAGTGAACCAAGTCTTAATCTGCTAAGAGTAAATGCACCTCCTGAAATAGGAAGTCCGTTGTAACAACTTGCTATCGCATAGTCGCCACCAAAATCTTTTCTGTAATATTTGTCATTTGCAAAAGCAGGGTTTGCAGTTAAAAGTGATGCATAAACACATTTTTCTCCAAAATCATCAGGAGTTATGTCTTCATCATATAAAATAGTCATATTTGGAGTAACATTGTTTAAAGTTGGAAGTAATTCCAAAATAATTTCTCCTGCAACAGTTTTTTCAGGCCCAATATTTGCATGACAAAAACTGTCGTTAATTGTTCTATCTAAAGAAATTAAAAACCATCTAATTAACTTTTTAGCCTCATCTCTATCTGTGATGAACGGGTCTAAAAGTTTATCAATTTTCCCAATATAAACAGGATATCTAGTTATAGAAGGAATATGATGGTAAAAAATTAATAAATTATTAATTGCATCAAGTAGAGTTTCAGATTTTTCAAGACGTAAAAATTTACAGCCCTCATCTAAAAGTTTTTGGTAATTCGGACAAATGTATCTTGGTGCATAAGGAGCATGTCCTTCCCACAAATCACAAAAACCTCCGTTTTCTGAAATTTCAAATATTCTTTCATTTACTGAATTTTTTGGAAAATTATTTAAGTTTTCCGCAAGTTTTGCAAGCTGAGAAGTCTTTTGTTCAAAAGTTAAATCTTTTGCCTTAATAATATTCATTGACAACTCTCTAGCTTCTTCTAATGTTTTAATTTCTGAAATCATAATACCTCCAAATTTTATGTCATAAAGTCATCTACTATTTACCCTTATTATATATCATTAAAACAAAAAATGATACTGTAATTTGTCTTTTTTGAGTTATTAAAAAAATAATCAAAAACCATAAATCAGATAAAGTATCATCTAAACAAAAATAATTATCATTTATTAGTCGTATTTTTTAAATTTTTTTTGTGAATTTTAACGATTATCCCTTTATTTTTTAATTAATTTGTATTATAATATATTGTATGATTATTTAAGGAGGGACATTAATGGAAAGTAAATTAGTTACTTTATTAAGAAAAGTTTTAATCGACAAAACTTTCGATTTAAAAACTGATAAAAGATTATATTCAGAATTCACTGTGCTTAAAGTAAAGAAGAAAACTGTAATAATTAAAGAAAACGACAAACTGGATTATTTATATTTATTAGTTAGAGGTAGTGCAAATGTAGTTCACTTCACACCCGTTGGGGAACTAATAGTATTTAATCACATTACAAATACTTCTATACTTGGTTTACTTGAATTTATGGATAACAAACATGATTTCTATAAGAGTGTTGCATTCTTCAAAGATACAAGACTTATTAGAATTCCAGTTGAAGCATTTGAAAGAGAAGCTGAAAGTATTGAACTTTTAAAAATTTACAATCACTTCTTATTAGACTTTGCTAAACATTCTATCGCTACATTCGATTTAACTAAAAACTACGGAAGAAAGAAAAACTTAATTGAATTCTTCTTATCTAAATGTGTTGAAGTTGAATTCCCTGTTAGAATTACTTTAACTAAAAAAGTTATCTCTGACTATTTAAGAATTAACGAAAGAACAATGTATAGATATTTAAATGAATTGATTGATAGAAATTGTATTTCAAGACAAACAGGTAAAATCATAATTTCAAAGGAAAATTACGATAATTTAGTTGAATACTCAAAAGAAAAAGGTGTAGATAACGACTAATAGGTGAGTATTATGAGTGAATCTATCGAAAATGCTAACTCAGTATCCAATTCAGATAAAAAGACAAAAAAATTTAATAAAAAATCTTTATTTATAGTTTTAAACTACTTTCTAACTCCAATTTTTATTATGTTAATATGTATTAAAATTTTAGATAATCAAAAAATTATGGAAAGTGTGATGAGTTTAAACTTTGTAGTTAAGTTTTTTGAAAATAATGCTTATTTAATTGAAAACAGAGAATCGTTTGATAAATTTTTTGTTGATATTTTAGGATCTATTGCAACACTTATTGCATTTATAATAGCTATTTTTATAGTTAAAAAAAGAACTGATAGTATCTCTAAAAACAAAACAACTGTTTCTTTTAAAAAATTATTTTTAATTGGAATTGGTCTTGGTGTATTTATGATTTTATGGAATATCATAATTTCATATACCTACCCACTATTCGGATTAACTTTTAAGAGTAATAATACTGAGAGTATTTTAAAGTCTTTAAAATTAAATAAGATATTATTAATTAATTTATTAATATCAGCACCGATAGGCGAAGAGATTGCTTTTAAATATGGAGTATTTACATTTTTCCACGAAATTTTTCAAGACAAAGGAAAGCTCTTAAAAATATTCCTACCGGCATTAGTTTCTGCTTTTGTATTTGCAGTAATTCACGATGGACTGTACTTAGTTCCTTTATATATAGTTCCAAGTTTCATTGGATGTTTGATATATGAAAAAAGTAAATCTTTAATGCCTTGTATTTTGGGACATTTTTTAAACAATCTTTTAGCAATAATAACATTATTATATTAAAAACTGTATAGATTATTCTATACAGTCAGAGCGCAGACAAAGCATTATTTTGTCTGTGCTTTTTTTGTGTATTTTTGTTTTTAGTTAAAAATCACTTAAGAATTTATTAAAATCTTAAATTT